>JACKQG010002460.1_pt1 | contig 24188 bp, 21 predicted proteins | sample 8237621 | NCBI WGS metagenome assembly JACKQG01 (sample SAMN15677084, study PRJNA649215) | marine metagenome | biome: marine; feature: Black Sea; material: saline water; isolation source: suspended particulate matter (SPM) from the Black Sea western gyre | collected 2013-06-09/2013-06-10 | depth... | reverse complement strand
GTTATACAAACATTATTTAAGAAAATTCAATCAAAATGGGTTTTTAGAGATGCCCATAAGAATATGTTTGACTCTTTCGTTTCAATCTGTAGAATTCCGTACTGCAATTTAATTTAATATTTAATTGAAAGAAACATGAGTTCCAGTGATGCATACGTCAGTTTTCAACATGTGCAAAAAAGTTATGACGGCGAAATACTTGTAGTCAAGGATTTAAATCTTGATGCAGATCGAGGTGAGTTTCTGACAATGTTAGGTCCTTCAGGTTCTGGTAAAACGACCTGTCTGATGATGTTGGCCGGATTTGAAACAGCAACACATGGAGACATAATTCTTGATGGTGCACCGATCAATAATGTTCCCCCGCACAAACGAAATATTGGCATGGTATTTCAAAACTATGCACTTTTCCCACACATGACTGTTAACGAAAATCTTGCATTTCCGCTTCAAGTCAGAAAAATTCCCAAGAGCGAAATTGAAGACAGAGTCAAAAAAGTACTGGATATGGTACAATTGGGAGGATTTGGTTCAAGACGTCCAATGCAGCTATCCGGAGGACAACAGCAACGGGTGGCAGTCGCACGGGCCTTAGTGTTTGAACCCAAGTTAGTTTTGATGGATGAGCCTTTAGGGGCACTTGATAAACAGCTTCGTGAACAAATGCAGTATGAAATCAAACACATTCACGAAAATTTAGGTGTGACTGTGGTTTATGTGACACATGATCAAAGTGAAGCCCTGACCATGTCCAATCGAATTGCTGTTTTTGATGATGGAGTGATTCAGCAATTGGCAACACCTGATGTTTTGTATGAAAAGCCAGAAAATGCTTTTGTTGCGCAGTTTATTGGTGAAAATAATACGTTGAATGGTAAAGTAGTTGGACTTGATGGTGAAGTTTGTACGGTTGAAGTACAAAGTGGGGAAAAATTAAAAGCGCTTGCAGTCAACATTGAAGGAGTTGGTCACGAGACTATGATTTCATTGCGGCCGGAACGTGTTACTGTAAATCCGGAGAGTGCTCAGTGTGCGACTATCGTAGCTGGAAAAGTTGAAGAATTGATTTATCTGGGAGATCATATTCGCTCCCGTATCAACGTTTGTGGACACGACGATTTTATCGTCAAAATCCCAAACTCTGCTGACCATGCCCAATTAAAACCGGGAGATACGGTTCAGGTGGGCTGGAAAGCAGAAGATGCACGTGCATTGGATGTGCTTGTGTCTTGAGAAACTGTTTTTCAGTTTCTAAAAAATTAAGATGTCCCAATTCAGGGACATTTTGTCAGGGCCGTATTTAATTGACGGCATATAAACAAACAACCCATTTTTGGGTTTAATCCAATTAAGGAGAGAGTATGAAGAATTTCATGCGTGCGATGATGGCTGGTGCTGTCATGGCAGTGATCGGCTTTGCCGGTCAAGCAATGGCAACCGAGTTGGTCGTTGTTTCCTGGGGTGGTGCTTATACTGCTAGTCAGCAGGGAGCTTACCATGCCCCTTATATGAAAAAAAATCCTGGAATCAAGATCATCAATGATGATTCCGCAGGAACTGCTGTGGCAAAATTACGAGCAATGGCCCAAGCAGGAAATGTCACTTGGGACTTGATTGATGTTGTGGCAGCAGATGCCATGCGTCTTTGTGACGAAGGTCTGGTTGAAGTCATCAACCATGACTCAGATTTGGCAGCTGCTCCGGATGGAACACCAGCCTCTAAGGACTTTGGTGACTTGATTGTTTCCGAATGTTTTGTTCCTCAAATTGTGTACTCCACAACATTTGGTTACCGTACTGACAAAGTGTCCAAGCCGATGACCAGCATTTGCGACGTCTTTGACACCAATACTTTCCCAGGAAAGCGTTCCTTACAAAAAAGCCCGTTGGGTAATATGGAGTGGGCATTGATTTGTGATGGTGTTGCACCTGCAAAAATCTATGATGTTTTAGGCACTAGTGCCGGAGCAGATAGAGCGTTAGCAAAATTGGACAGTATCAAAAGTGATGTCGTCTGGTGGACTGCCGGAGCGCAAACTCCACAGTTATTGGCTGATGGAGAAGTTGTTGTTGGTTCCACTTACAATGGTCGTTTGTTCAGCTTAATTGCTGAAGAGAAGCAGCCTGTTGCTATGCTTTGGGATTGGCAGGTATTTGACCTTGATGGTTGGGTTGTTCCTAAAGGTACTAAGAACAAAGCAGAAGTCATGAAGTTTCTGAAATTTGCAACAGACACCCAAAGACTTGCAGACCAGTCCAAATTCATCTCTTATGGACCGGCTCGTGCTTCATCTGCACCTCTTGTTGGTAAGCATGGAAAACTGGGAATCGACATGGCACCACATATGCCGACTGATCCCAATAATGCAAAAACAACTATACTCACCAATTATGAGTTCTGGGCAGATAACAAAGATGACCTAGATGCTAAATTCAATGCTTGGTTGTTGAAGTAATCGTCATTAATAATTCCGGAGAGACCCAAGGGTTTCTCCGGTCTACAAAAACCCACCTACTTTTGGAATGAATACCGCTCAAGCAAATACAGTTTTATTGACTGCAGACGGCACTCCGCTCAAAGTTAGTTTGGCACGGGCGCAGCGGCGCAGTAAAATCATTGCATTTTCAATGGTTGCACCATTACTTATATTTATTACTATTGCTTTTCTGGTGCCGATAACAGATATGTTATTGCTTTCAGGAAATAATGAAATAGTTCAAAGAATCTTACCCAAAACTGTTGAAGTACTGCAAAGTTGGGATGAAACATCTGGAGAATTACCGGATGAAATCGTCTTTGCAGCAATGGTTGACGATATCAAAAAAGCAAAAGCCGCACGAGAACATACAAAAATTGGTCAACGCTTGAATTACGAAAGTTCCGGATTCTCAAGTTTGTTCCGCAAAGCTGGACGAAAAGTAAAAAAAATAAAAAAACCGCCATACAAAGAAGCCCTTATAAAATCAGACAAACGCTGGGGGAAAATAGAAACTTGGCAAGTTGTTAAGCAATTTTCAGGACAGTTCACTGATGGTTATTATTTGGCCGCCATCGACTTCAAACGGAATCCCAGTACAGGTAACATTGATTCTTTGCCAAGTAAAGACAGTATCTACTTGAAATTGTTTTTGAGAACGATGCTCTTGAGTACTCTCATTACATTTTTGACTTTCATAATTGGATTCCCAATATCTTATTTGCTGGCAACCATACCGACACGCATCAGTAACACGTTGATTATTTTTGTGCTTTTACCTTTTTGGACTTCTCTGCTGGTACGAACAACATCCTGGATTGCACTCTTGCAGCAGGAAGGTGTGATCAATGATTTTCTTATTTTGGTAGGATTAATAGGTGAGGACGGACGTCTGGCCATGATTCATAACGCCACCGGAACGGTGGTCGCGATGACTCATATTTTATTACCTTTTATGATTTTACCGATGTTCAGTGTGATGAAGACAATTCCACCATCATTCATGAGGGCAGCCATTTCACTGGGTGCGCATCCATGGCGGGCATTTTGGAGAATATATTTTCCAAATACGGTTGCTGGAATCGGTGCAGGTTCAATTTTAGTTTTCATAATTGCCATCGGCTATTACATCACACCTGCATTGGTGGGTGGAAGTTCAGGTACTTTTATCAGCAACAGGATTGCCTATCATATTTCTCAATCGTTGAACTGGGGACTCGGATCGGCATTAGGTGTAATATTGCTGGGGATTGTGCTTGCGTTTTTCGTGCTGTATGATCGTATCGTTGGTATTGACAACATGAAGCTAGGATAAACTGATGAGTTCTCTACCGTCTTATTTGTCACTTCCAGAGCGAATTTGGCATTATGTCTTTCTGGGTATTTGTGCTGCAATTCTTTTCTTTTTAATTTTCCCTTTGCTTGTAATTGCGCCACTTTCATTTAATGCAGTTCCATTCTTTACTTTCACCAAGGAAATGTTAGCCTTTGATCCTGCAGGTTTTTCTCTAAAATGGTATGAAGAGTTTTTTACCAGTTTGAATTGGCAGGGAGCCGTTCGTAATTCAATCATTATCGCATTTTTTGCAACCATTATTTCTACGTCATTGGGAACATTAGCTGCATTAGGACTTTCCAGACCACATATGCCCTATAGAACACTGCTGATGAGTTTGTTGATTTCACCAATGATAGTACCGCTGATAATTTCTGCAGCAGGTATGTTCTTTTTTTATAGCAGAATTGGTCTTCAGGGGACTCATTTAGGTGTGATTTTGGCTCATGCTGTTCTGGGAACTCCTTTTGTGGTTATAACGGTAACAGCAACACTAACCGGTTTTGATAATAATTTGATACGAGCCTCACAAAGCCTGGGAGCAACTCCAACCACAACATTCTTCAAGGTTATTGTACCTTTGATCACGCCTGGTGTTATTTCTGGAGCTCTCTTTGCTTTCGTTACCTCCTTTGATGAGGTGGTGGTTGTACTGTTTGTAGGCTCCTATAAACAGCGTACAATTCCATGGCAAATGTTTTCCGGAATTCGTGAGCAAATTAGTCCTACAATTCTATCTGCAGCAACTTTGTTGATTTTGATTACAATTGCTCTTTTAACAACATTAGAATTGCTGAGAAGGCGTACTGAAAGAATCCGTGGAGTAACTCCTTCCTGATTTCGGATAGTTGAGTAAACTGTTCTGATTGTTTTAGACTATATCCCACAATATAAGATCCCACCTTTGCTCATGTTTAAAGTGAGTATTTTGCAGCAATATACCAGATACTACTTCCAAAAGTGTTTGTATTTCTTTGAGAGTCTATCACAAAATATGAAAAAAACTTTTTCAAATCTGCTTTAGATTTTCTTTAAAACTTTGATCATATCAAAAGGTGAACGATGAAAACCAAACATTTGCAGGATAGCATGATTGGCTGGAGGCATGATTTTCATATCCATCCGGAACTGGGTTTTAATGAACATCGGACTTCCGAAAATGTGGCAAATTTACTGGAAAATTTCGGAATTCAGGTTCATCGCGGCATCGGCGGAACTGGAGTTGTTGGAGTTTTACAAGCGGGCGATGGGGCGCGCAGTATCGGACTCCGGGCGGATATGGATGCTTTGCCGATTATCGAGTCAGGCACTTGTGAACATCGCTCCCAAGAAGACGGAGTGATGCACGCCTGCGGACATGACGGCCACACCGCCATATTGTTGGGAGCGGCAAAATATCTGGCCGATTCCGGTTATTTCAACGGAAAAGTTGTTTTCATTTTCCAACCCAATGAAGAACACGGATTGGGTGCGACTGCCATGATTAAAGACGGCTTGTTTGAGAGGTTTGATGTTGATGATGTTTATGGCATCCACAACATTCCCGGAATGCCGGTCGGCTCTTTTGCGCTGCGTTCCGGAGCAATCACGGCCAGCGAAAGTCTGTTTGAAATCAAAATCAAAACACGGGGAGGACATGCCGCTCTACCACACATGGGTGTTGACGCAATAATTGTCGGCGCGGAAATTGTGCAATCATTACAAACTATTGTCTCTAGAAAACTAAATCCAGCTTTGAATGGCGTGGTTTCGGTAACAGAATTTATCACTGACGGAAGCCGCAACATTTTACCTGGATCGGCAATATTACGCGGTGATGCCCGTGCCCTCAGTAGTGAGATCAACGAAACTATTGAAGCCAGGATGCGGCAAATTGTGGATGGGATTTGTTTGGCTCACTCTGTTAGTGCAGATGTGCAGTATGAAACGGTTTTTCCGGCTGTGATCAATACGTCTGCTCCTGCGTTTGCCGCTCAACAAGCAGCCTCCGAAGTTGTCGGTGCGACAGCAGTTAATGCTGATTGTGAACCGAAATTATTTTCTGAAGATTTTGCACACATGGCAAAAGCCAAACCGGGCTGTTTTGTGTTGATGGGTAACGGGACTGAAGGAGCGAATGCACGGCCTTTACATGCTTCTGATTACGACTTTAACGATGATGCCTTGACAATCGGTTCATCATTTTGGGTGCAGTTGGTCGAGCAACAATTATCTAAGAGTGTGCTGTGATGTTTGCGGCAAGAATGGCAAAACTGCGTCAGCGTTTAGCAAAAGGCAATGTTGAAGTTGCCTTGATAACCGATGATGACAGCGTTTATTATTTCACCGGTTATTATGACTATCTGCACATGGAATTTGGCCGCCCGACCATTTTGGTCGTTACTATGGATGGAAGCTTGTTGATCACTCCTTCTATGGAAATGGACATGGCCGAAGCGGCTGCGGTAGTGGACAGGATCGAGGCATGGAATGACGGAATGGGCAACGAATGGCGCGAGACATTACCGGCAATACTGGCGGGTTCCGGACGGGTGGCGATTGAACCGGAACAAATGCCTGCGGCGGTTCGCAGTTATGTCGATTCGCTGGTTGAAAAAGCACGACTTTGTGATGTAACAGTTTTCATTGCAGAAATGCGAATGATTAAATCTGCTGAAGAATTAAAACTGGCACGACATGCAGCACAAGTTGCAATGTCTATGATGACAGCCGGATATGAAACTATTGGTGATGGAGTTCCGGAATACGAAGTTGCGTTGGCTATTTCTGGCGCCGGAACTCGTAAATCGGCGGAATTGTTGGCTGAACATTACGATGACTCACGAATGTCGCCGAACACTCATTTTTTGCAAATTATGGCTTCCGGAGAAGAAATTACCATGCCTCATCATCGTGCGTCAACACGACGGATGAAACGATGCGAACCGGTGTTTCTTTGCTTTTGCGGAATGACAAATTTTCACCGCTTTAAACTTGGATTTGACCGCACATTCTGGATTGGCGAAATTGCCGACAAATCCCAGGGAGCGGTTTATCAGGTGGCAGTAGAGAGTCAAGCTGCGGCATTGTCGGTATTACGTCCAGGTGTGGTAGCTGAAGAAGTTCATGCCGCTTATGCCGAAGTCATCCAAAATGCAGGATATGCTTACCCTTTTCGTTGCGGACGTGGCACAGGATTCAGCTTTTTGGAAAAACCGCAGTTGGTTTTTGGCGACAAAACAATCTTGCAACCCGGAATGGTGCTGGCCGTGGACGGCTCAGTCAGCGCAAATAAAACTTTCCGTGCACAAGTTGGAGACAGTTTTGTTGTTACTGAAGATGGTTACGAACCACTGACAGAATTCTCCAAAGATTTAAAGGATGTTGTGCGACCGATTTAACAAACTGCCCGGATCACCCGTTTAGTTTGCCAAAATTATTAGAACAACTGTGCAGAGGAAAAAATATCTGGTAACTTTGCAGAATGACTCATCACCACTAAAGAGACAAGCATGAATAATAATCCTGCACGCGGTTTTACGGTTAGCGAGTTTGAGGCTCGTTTGCGACGGGTTCAAAAGCAGATGGCGCAAAAAAATATAGCCGGAATTTTGCTGATGACTGAGCCGGAAATCCGTTATTTTAGTGGTTTTCTTACACAATTTTGGCAAAGTCCGACGCGACCCTGGTTTCTGTTCGTTCCGGCTGATAAAAAGCCCATTGCCGTCATTCCGGAAATCGGTTCTGCTTTGATGCACACAACCTGGATTGATGACATACGGACATGGGGGGCACCAGCACCAAAAGATGACGGTATCAGTTTGTTGCTTGATCTGCTTGATCCCTTGTCAAAACAGGGGGCAAAATTGGGGATCATGAAAGGACACGAAACCAGTTTGCGCATGCCGCTTGGTGATTACGAACGCTTGCTGACAGGACTGCCGGGAATCGAGATTGTTGATGCAACAGATATTCTACGCAGTTTGCGGATGGTGAAATCACCTGCGGAGATTGAGAAAATTGCCCATATTTGCGGTATCGCCTCGCGAACATTTGAGCAGGCAAGTGAAATTTTTTTCAAAGGACAACCGCTTGCCGAAGCCTTCCGCGCATTTCGTATGGAATGCCTGGCACAAGGTGCTGATGATGTGCCTTATTTGGCTGGAGGCATTGGACAAGGCGGTTATCGTGATATTATCTCACCGCCGTCACTGCGGCCACTGCAGTCAGGAGATATTTTGATGTTTGATACAGGAGCAACTTTTGACGGTTATTTTTGTGACTTTGATCGAAATTTTGCTTTGGACCAAGCTGATGAATTGTCACGCCGAGCTCATGATACTTTGTGGCGTGCAACTGAAGCAGGGTTAGCTGCGGCTCGTCCGGGGACTACCTGCCGTGAATTATTTCAGGCTATGCAAAACGTTATTTCAGAGATGGACATACAGGGTGGAGAAGTTGGGCGCTATGGCCATGGATTGGGTATGCAGCTCACAGAACAACCTTCACATGCAGTATTTGACGAAACCGTTTTAGCGGAAAACATGGTCATTACTCTTGAACCGTCACTAAATTACGGTGACGGCCTTATTATGGTACATGAAGAAAACATTGTTGTCCAAAACGGCGCACCACGTCTTTTATCAGAGCGTGCGATTCAGGAACTTCCTGTTATTTGCGGGAGTTGAAATAAAAAATATTTAGGACTTATTTCAAATGCATTATAAATGATAAGAAATAATGATTGAAGAATTTCAACAAAGAATGAAGGTTTTTCAGGAGCGGATGCGTGATTCCGGTGCAACTCTGGCCTTGCTCACGGATGAAAGCTCAATTGCTTATCTGGCCGGATTCTGGGGAGATTTGGGGCTTGATTTCGGCAGGCCGACTTTTTTAATTGTTCGTCCAGATGATTCTCCGATTGTGTTGACACCGTTGATGGAAAGTGAAATGGTCGGCGCAATGACCTGGGTGGATGAGGTGCTGACTTGGGAAGATTTTGGTGCCAAAAGTTGGCAAAAAGTACTTTCCGGGATACTTGGTGAGAATCCGGAAAACATTTGGGTTGAACCACATTTGCTCCCGGCTGTTGTACGTAACTATCTTGATGAGCAGTATACTGGAATTGCACTCAATTCAATCTCTCCAATTATAGGAGCAATGCGTGTGATTAAATCCGAGAAAGAAATTCAGGTAATGCGTCAAGTTGGTCAAATCGCCCAAGCCATGATGGGGGCAGCTGAAAAATCGTTGTCAGTCGGAGTTCCGGAATACGAATCCGCTTTAGCCTTGATTGCTGCCGGAACGCGTAAGGCTGCAAGTTTCCTGAGCACCGAAGGCTGGGATGCTTTCATCTCTCCATTGATTCACAATCTGCAGATCATGCAAAGCGGACGGGATACTTCGATGGTACATCGTCGGGCCAGCGTTAAATGTTACCAAAAAGGCGATCCGGTTTATTTTTGTTTTTGCAATATGGTTCAATTCAAACAATACAAATTGGGTTTTGACCGGATGTTTTTCATCAACGAAGTTTCGGCTCAAGCCGCTGAAGTTCAAGAAGTCGCCGTTGCTGCTCAACAAGCCGCAATTGCCGCTATCCGTCCCGGAGTTTTTGCTGAAGATGTGGCTGCCGCCGCTAATGTTGTTTATCGGGAACAGGGCTACGAAACCGGCTATCGGACCGGGCGTTCCATCGGCGTGGCCTACCTCGAAGCTCCGGAACTCAAGGCAGGGGATAAAACAGTTTTGCGGGCCGGAATGACTTTTGCCGTTGATGGCGGAATTTCAATTGACGGTAGTTTGGCTGGACGCATCGGTGACTCTGTAGTTGTGACAGAAAACGGCTGTCAATATTTGACAGAATATAGTCGGGAATTATTGGTGGTTTGAAATGTCAAAAACAAATTCTCCGTTTCGTGCAGCGATTTATCAGTACAAAGCCCGTGATGAAACTCCTGTGAAGCGTATCGCCCGTCTCGGTCATATTTTAGCTGATTCTGGAAGCGGCGCATTTGATCTTCTGGTTTGTCCGGAACTGTTTTTGTCCGGTTACAATGTCGCTGATGATATTATCAAATATTCCAAAACTTCATCCGGAACATATTTTAAGCAAATATCGGAGCTCGCAAAAACATGGAATACCGCCATCATTTATGGTTATCCTGAAGATACTCCAAAAGGCCGTTACAACTCCGCTCTTTGTGTTTCCGCAGAAGGTGAAATTATGGCCAATCATCGAAAAATGGGCTTACCGAGCGATTACGAAAAGTTGTATTTTCAAAGGGGAGTACAAACAACTGTCTTTGAAATCAAGGGTTATCGGCTGGCAATTGCAGTTTGTTATGATGCAGAGTTTCCAGAAAATATCAGGAAATGTGCGCAACATGGCGCGGAAATCGTAATTGTACCGACCGCTCTGGTGGAACGCTGGACCTTTGTGGCGCGAAAAATGATGCCGACCCGTGCTTTTGAAAATGGTGTTTTTTTGCTTTATGCCAATTATTGCGGAGAAGAAAACGGTTCCCGCTATTTGGGAGACAGCAGGATTATTGCTCCGGACGGCGAAGAACTTGCGGTTGCAGGAACAGAAGAAACCGTCATCAATGCAGAACTGGACCAGAAACGTATCACAGAGTCCCGCTGGATATTACCTTATCTTGAAGATCTCCAATAGTGAATGCTACACCGTCTTAGCTATTTTGAATGAGAATTGGAAGACACCTTGAGGCGGTACTGAGATTCCTGATGAGTACAATTCTGCAAATGTGTTAGTAAAATTCATGCAAATTAGTTTATTTAGTTCAAAAAAGCAAACTGGAATACGAAATATTTCGCTGCTTTATATTCTAAAATCTTTACTGTAGTAAAAGCATTAGTTATGATTGATGCTGTCTTTAAATGACTAAACTACTTAAAAACCTGATCTTGATCAAGTCTCTTTTTAATTTGCATTCATAGGTGTTTCTAAAAAATCATATGCATAAAAAATACTATTATTCGTGGAAGGAATGTCTAATCGATATTCAGAAAATAGCGAGACAAGTGTCCTTGTCTGACTTTAACCCCGATGTGATAGTTGGTGTCTCGCGAGGAGGGCTGGTTCCTGCAGTGGCACTCAGTCACTGGTTTCAGTTACCAATGGTGCCAATTCAAACTGCCCTGAGAGATTTTCCGACCTGGGTCAAATACAAACCTGATCAAGTACACAAAAATGTGCTGATTGTGGATGATGTTTGTGACGGTGGTGAGACATTTCATAAAATTAATGAGGAAATTAAAGAATTTTGTGATGTTGCAAAATTTGCTTCACTCTGGTGGAACAATGAATGTGATTTTACACCGGATTATTATGCACGCGAAGTAGCTAAAGACAGTGAAAATCTCTGGATTCATTTTCCCTGGGAATTCGAAAATACTCAACAATATATAACAGATTAAAATGCATATTGAGAACGAAGTAAAATATGATTTTTCAGATGTGCTGATCAAACCGAAGCGCAGTTATTATACTTCAAGAAAAGAAGTTGATTTAGAAAGGGAGTTTAAATTCAAATGGTCAGAAAAAATCTGGAAAGGTGTTCCTGTTGCAGCTTCAAACATGGATACAGTTGGTACTATTGGTTCTGCAAATGTCTTAAGTAAACATAACACACTGACTTGTCTGCATAAATTTCATACTTCAGAAGATCTGCAGCAGATTCCTGCAGCTGTAAAAAAAAATGTAGCTATCACAATCGGAGTTGCAGAAGGAATTCAGAAACTCTATGAGATCGGTGAGCAAATTAATGATTTTAATTTTATCTGCATCGATGTCGCCAATGGTTATACGGAACAGTTTTCAGATTTTATCCGCCAGGTTCGCTCTGAATTTAAGGAGATGATAATCATTGCCGGAAATGTTTGTACACCTGAAATGACTGAACAACTGATTTTGTCCGGAGCAGATATTGTTAAAGTTGGAATTGGCGGCGGATCAGCCTGTATTACCAGAAAAGTTGCCGGTGTAGGTATTCCACAGTTGAGCGCAGTTATTGACTGTTCAGATGCAGCGCACGGCATTGGCGGAATGGTAATGTCTGACGGTGGTTGTACCTGCTCAGGAGATATCAGCAAGGCTTTTGGTGCGAATGCTGATTTTGTGATGTTGGGCGGCTTACTGGCCGGACATGATGAAAACAGTAGAAAGGTAACTGAAAATGAAAATACCGGTGAAAAGACAGTTGAATTTTACGGAATGGCCAGTAGCACTGCTTTAGATAAATATTACAGCAATGATAAGGGCAAAGAATACAAGGCCAGTGAAGGTAAGCTGGTTTCGATTCCATACAAAGGTGCACTGGAAGATACTTTGCTGGACCTTTTAGGTGGACTAAGAAGTACCTGTACTTATATTGGTGCAAAAAAAATTAAGGATATATCAAAGTGTACAACTTTTGTCTGTGTTAACAACCAGTTGAATAATATTTATAAATAGTGAAAGTGATAAATGAAATAATCATGGAAGAGTTGATTTCAATTAAAAACGGCAAGAAACAAAGTTCAGTGTTTTCAAGTTCAGAAATGGAGTCAAGACTAAATATGTTGCGGACTCTGCTGATTGAAGAAGGAATTGATGCTGTCTTATTCACGTCCATCCATAACATTAATTATTATAACCACTTTGTTTATTGCTCATTTGGTCGACCATACGGTCTGGTAGTGACACAGGATAGACTAAAATCAATAACTGCAAATATTGACGGCGGTCAACCATGGCGCAGAGGTTTTGGCGAAAATATTATTTTTACTGACTGGAAAAAGGATAATTATTTTAAGGCGATTCAGCAGGAAATATCCAATTCTGGACGTATTGGCATTGAGTATGACCATCTGAACTTGGAAAACCTGAATAAGCTAAAAGCAGCATTACCTGCCGTAGAGTTTGTTGATATTTCAAAAATAGCTATGCGGCAGAGGATGATTAAATCTGCAGAAGAGATAGAATTAATCCGCAATGGTGCTCAAGTCGGAGATATTGGAGGAGCGGCCTGTGTGGAAGCAATCGCTGAAGGAGTTCCGGAACACGAAGTTGCCCTGCATGCCACCCAGACTATGGTGCGTGAAATCGCGAAACGTTACCCGGAAAGTGATATTATGGATACATGGACCTGGTTCCAGTCCGGAATTAACACAGATGGCGCTCACAATCCGGTCAGTACGCGTAAAATTGAAAAAGGGGATATTCTTAGTCTAAACTGTTTTCCGATGATTGCCGGCTATTATACGGCTTTGGAGAGAACTTTATTTTTTGATCATGCCTCAGAACGTCATCTGCAAATTTGGGAGGCCAATGTTGAGGTGCACCGCAGGGGGTTGGAACTGATTCAACCCGGAGTTCGCTGTTGTGATATTGCGGAGGAGCTTAATGAAATATTTATTAAACATGATTTGCTGCAGTTCCGAACTTTTGGCTACGGACACTCTTTCGGAAGTCTTTCTCATTATTACGGACGTGAAGCAGGACTGGAACTGCGTGAGGATATAGAAACTGTGCTGGAACCAAATATGGTAGTTTCAATCGAGCCTATGGTAATGCTTCCGGAAAGCATGCCTGGAGCAGGAGGTTATCGCGAACACGACATTTTAGTTGTGACAGAAAACGGTGCGGAAAATATTACGTCCTTCCCATTTGGTCCGGAACATAATATCGTTTGCTAAATATTTGTTCTGCTAAAGAAACTCTGCTAATGACTTGCCGCTGACAGTTACAGTTTGCTGCTCTGCATTGATTCCTGAAGCTGAGTCATGCTGTTCATAATTTTGAGGCTGGAAATTATTATGTAAAATTTCAGGTCTTTCCTTCCAAAATGTCAGTAACAGGTAATAGCCGCTCATTCCACCCAGAATCAAAATTCCAGCAACCTCAATCTGGGAAAAACTGCCCCAGTCTGCAAGTATCCATAATGCTGGTATAAATCCGCCAAGTGGATACTGTTCTGCATTTTCTGCGTTAATCAGTAACATACTGATTATTGCCAAAACAGCACCTGATCCTGTACCGACTAAAAACATATTTAATGTGTCCATGATATCTTGAATTTAATGTGACTAAAATCTTTGTAATAAAAATAGCAAATCCAGCGATAATTCCAAGTCAATTAGAATTAAGACCTGAGAAAAAATTACAATTTATTCTTTCAAGTTCGAAACTGACGATACAAAATGATACTAAATAAAGGATGTCAAAAATTGATTTCATGCTTTGAATTTTGTAAACTGTGAAATGGATAGTACTAAAATACAGCAAAACTAAAATCAAAAAACTTTATGATACTAAATATAAACGGACTCTATAAATCTTTTGCACAGTCCGACTCTGCTCAAATTGAAGTCCTGAAGAATCTTAACCTTGAAGTGCTTGAAGGAGAAACGGTGGCTGTTGTAGGTCAATCTGGAAGCGGCAAATCAACACTGTTATCTTTGCTGGCAGGTCTGGATCGACAGTCTTCCGGCTCTCTACGTTTAAAGGATCAGGAAATTTCAATAATGAGTGAAGAAAAACTGACTCAGTTCCGTGCAGAAAATATAGGCATAATTTTCCAACAGTTTTATTTGATGCCGCATCTGACAGCATTGGAAAACGTCAGTCTGCCTTTGGAAATGTTTGGAGATGAAGATAGTCATCTACGTGCCCAGGAAGCCTTGCAGCAAGTAGGTCTTGCTGAGCGAGAAAATCATTTTCCTCATCAACTCAGTGGTGGAGAATCACAAAGAGTTGCCATTGCGAGGGCAGTAGTGATTAAACCAACCATCCTGCTGGCAGATGAACCTACAGGAAATCTGGATAATGCAACTGGAGTTCAAGTGGCCAACCTGCTTTTTGAACTGGTTGAGACAACAGGAATGACATTATTGCTGGTGACACATAACACAGAACTTGCAGAACGTTGCTCAAGACAGTTGACCCTCCATTCTGGTACATTTCAATGAAGAAAGCATCTCTATTATTCTGGCCCAGTTTGGCCTTGCGAGAATTGTTGAATAATCGTGGTTTTAGTGTTTTCTTCATGATTAATCTTGCTCTTGGACTGGCTGGCTTTATCGCATTGGACTCATTCAAAGAATCACTGGATGCTCATTTGGGAAGAAATTCACAAGCCATCCTTGGAGCAGACCTTGCTCTGACCAGTTTTGTGCCTTTTGAAGATGAAACTATAAGTTTGTTGGAATCAAAGCTGCCTGAAAATACGCGAAGTACTCGAAAAATAAGTCTGTTTACCATGGTGTCATCTGAGAACCAAACCAGGTTGATTCAGTTGACAGGAATTGAAGGTGAGTTTCCTTTTTATGGAAAAATAGTTTTGCAAAAAGGCGGTGCAATTAGTTCCAAAGAGTTGAATCAAGCACTTGATGTAGCCGGCAAAGCATGGGTTTATCCGGAACTACTGCACATGCTGAATTTGAAAATAGGTGAAAATATTATAATTGGAGAGAAGAAATTTTTGATTTCAGACACTGTGATAGAAGATCCAAGCAGTTCATTTTCGTCATTTGGGCTGGCACCACGGGTTTATCTTGCTTATGCGAATATGAAAGATACTGGTCTGTTGACTAAAAAAAGCAGAGTTAGTTTCCAAAAATTGTATCATGTACCACAGGAAACTGACCTGGATGTTCTGACTGCAAAAATACGTGTACAAATCAAATCATTTACAGGTTCTGATTCCAAAATAAGAATCATTAACCATAAAAAAGCCGGTAACAATATTGGACGCCTGATGGGCTATTTAAATGATTATTTGGGATTGGTAGCAATGATTGCAGTTTTTCTTGCCGGTATCGGGGCTGCCTACCTGTTTCGTAATTATCTGGTTCAGCATTATCGGGAAATGTCGATTATGATGAGTCTGGGAGCAACTCGTCAACAAACTTATAATATGGTCCTCTGGCAACTAACTATGTTAGGAATTGCTGCAGCATTGCTTGCAATTATCTTATCCATGGGAATACTACCGCTCCTGCCAATGCTGCTAGAGAAATTTCTACCCAGTGGTTTTGAAACACACTCAAAATTTAGCAGTCTGATCTTTGCACTGGTTTTGGGTGCAGTCGGCAGTCTGGTCTTTTGTTTGCCTGTCTTGTCCCGCATTCGTGCAGTTCAGCCCTTACAGCTTTTTCACGGCAATATAGGAGGTCAAGCTTTGGAAAATCCACTCTGGCGGCAAATATTGAGCTATCTTCCGTTATTAGTGTTATCTTGGGGAATATCAGTCTGGCAGTCTCATTCATTGGTGATTGGCAGTGCCTTTGTGGGGATGCTGCTGTGTGCGGTATTATTGTTAGGAGGTGCAGCCTGGGGCATATTAGTGTATGCAGCCAAGTTCAGCCGTAAGCCTGCGGGCAGTCCAAGTGTTTGGGCTACAATGAAGCGCTTAGCTTTTCGTAATTTGCAGCGAAACCGTTCAGGTGCAATTTCCTGTTTTCTGGCTCTTGCCTTAGGTACTTTGTTAATTAATTTGATTCCGCAGATTTATCAAGGCCTACAGGAAGAGGTCAACCGACCTGAAGATCACCGTATCCCAAGTCTGTTTTTGTTTGATATCCAACCCGATCAAATAGCAATTTTACATAAAGTGTTGAAAAAAGAGCAATTGAAACTAAATTTTGTTTCCCCTATGGTTCGAGCTCGTTTGGAAAAAGTCAATGGGGAAGATTTTAGTACTAATCAAGAGATTAGTCCAAGGACTCGAGAAGCCGAACGGGAACAACATATTCGTGGTCATACGCTTAATCTGTCCTATCGTACCAAGTTGTCGGAGTCTGAGTCTATTGTGGCAGGCCGGGCATTAGCAACTAGTTTTGACTGGGATGCAGGAGTTCCTGCAGAGGTGTCACTGGAGGAAAAATATGCGGAAAGAATTGGCTTAAAGTTAGGTGACTTGTTGACTTTTAACGTACAGGAAGTAATTGTGGAAGCAAAAATTGTGAATTTAAGAAGAGTAAAATGGAACAGCTTTCAGCCAAATTTTTTCATTCTTTTTCAACCAGGTGTTCTGGATGATGCACCGGCAACATTTTTGGGTGCTCTGGGAGGTTTAGATCAGTCACGCAGGTTATATTTGCAAAATCTGATTGTCAGTGAATTTCCGAATGTCTCAGTAATTGACGTGACCCGCATGGTTCAACGGGTGCTTAAAATTTCTGATCAAATGATATTGGCACTAAGATTAATGGCTTATCTGTCAATACTGGCAGGTTTAGTCGTAGTGTTTTCAATTGCACGCCACGAAGTAGAGGGGCGACTTTGGGAGCTGAATCTACTCAAAGTGCTTGGAGCAAAGTTTTCTGATATCCAGAAAATGATTCAGATCGAATTTGCAGTGCTCGGAATTTTAGCCGGATTATTTGGAGTGGCAGCCAGTCTTATTATGTCATATGGGCTGGCTTGGTGGTTTTTTGAAAACATTTGGAAATGGACATGGGAGATCAGTTTTATAAGTGTTGTTGGCGTCACTGCACTCAGTATTGGTGTTGCCAGTTTAGCTACTGGGCGCACTCTTAAAAGTTCTCCGCTATCGCTGTTAAGAAGTTCTTAAACTGTTCTTGAAAGTTAATAATGCAACACCAAACTGCTTGCTTTCAGCGAGGCACTTGACAAATGTTTTAACGAATTTAATTTAGCTAATAGTAGCTATTATTTATAGTTTTGGTACTGAGAGCACCTCAACTCTACGGTTCAACCCCTGATCCTGCTCTTTTTTCCCTAAGGCTGCAGGTTCCTTTGCGCCCTTACTAATGATCACAAAGCGGCCTTGATTAAAGTCTGATTTAACCAATGCTTCCATAAGTTTTTGAGCCCGTTTTAAACCTAAAGTTACATTACTGTATTTTGATCCTTCACCGTAATTAGGTTTCAGCGGATCTGTGTGACCGGTAATTTGAATTATCTGCTGTGGAAATTTTCTCAAGCATTTTTCCAGTTCTGCTAAAGAAGTTTTTGATGAATTTCTCATAACATCTTTTCCACGCTTATAGAGCAGAGTTGCTTTGCAGACACCATTTTTTGGTGATGGAAAACCAGGTTTCGAATGTAATTCAGTACGCTTTGCCAGATGTACTACAAAATGACTTCTTGAGCCAACGTTACCGCGAGTTAGCTTTAGTATTTTGAACTCTTCATTTGCAACCTTCCACTCTAAAACTCCTTGTATGAGCTCAGTTTGTTCAAGATTAGAGTTGTATATTCGCTCACGATAATTTTGTAAATTAAGTTTTCTTTTTTTATTTGCCGTAATCAAGATGTCGGTAAAAACATCTTTCAGAGGCCTACCACTGATGGGAATGTTTGCTGCAATTGTAGACTCCAGCATCTTTTTTTGTTTTTTACGTTTTTTGTTTTTGCTGGATTCGCCTTCTATGTGAAAAAGACTGAACATGACATCGTTTTCAAGAGTATATTTTTCTTGAGTAAGTACATTGCGCCTAGTGTAAAAACGATGATACAGTTTTTTTGCCAGTTTATAATCTGCCTCAATTTTGTCAGCATTACCACTGCCAATGACTGAATCCCTTTTTGCAGCAAGCTCCTGAACATTTGCACTAAGTTCTGTAATACTATGTTTTAGACCTTTCCTGAACAAATTAAAATCATCAAGCCTGCCGTTGATAATATTTAAAAGATAACTGTTATTCAATTTTTGATAATCCAACTCTTTTATGAGCCAATCGTGCAATCTTTTATCACCTACCTCTTCAGTCTTCAGGTAAGCCATAACTTGTTCTGGATTTTCTAGTATCTTAACGTTCACTCCCTTAGTTTCAATATTGTCAGTAACATCGGGTGAGAAAGGAAAGGCTTCAACTCTTAAAAAAAGATAAACATGTTCATTGGCCTGAGAATCAAAGTGAGTGATATTCTCGGGATACATGTAGGTAACCCTAATATAACCTGCCTGAAACGGGATATTCAGTGTTTTTCCGTAAGTTGCTGCAACATGAGCAAGTGCGGGTTCTTTTAAATTGCCGAAGATGGAGTTGTTAAGCACATCCAGTTTTTCTTTGACGCTCAACAAATCTGCAGTGTAGAGTGTCTTTATGGCTAGTAAAGTAGTCACTGGTGTTTCGTTCAGACTATTAATATAGACCTGTTGATCAACATTAATCTGTACTATCTGTCGACGAATATCAGCAATATCTTTTTCAAGTTTGACAATAGTTGTTGTGTAATTTTCTATTCTGACAGCTCTGTCATTTTGTCCGGATTTTAACTCAACACGTCTTTGAAATGCTTTTCTGTAATCTTGTTCAAGTTTTTGTAATTCAATGTGCCATTGGTTTTCAGACTTGATAATTTTATTCAGCCACTGTGTTTCAACAGCAGGAATCGAATAAAAATCCTGAATACCTTTATTACTGACAATATGCTCAGTTACAGCATCACGAAAATTTTTTTGATCTTTGCCTTCAGGAACAAAGTGAAAAGCCTTGTTAGATTTAACTTCTGCAGACTCACTGACATTCGGACTTGTGGTTGTTGTATTTGTGTCCTGAGCATTTCCTGGCTGTGCCATTAAGAAAAAAGGAATAATTACTGTCAGGAAGATTCGGAAGTATGTCATTTGTTTTCTCAAATCAAAAATGTGATAATGTTGAAATATTAGTAATAAAAGCATTCGGCTTTCTTTCCAAAGCGGTTTATAAATATTATGTATGGTGTGGGTGAAAAACAAGCTAATATTTGTTTTGGAATCTGTATAAGAATATTAATATATAAATATTGAGTTTAATCCAATAAAAAAAATTGAAAAGATTTTGATTGGAATGCCAGCTAAATGACAATATAAGATGTCGCTCAAAAATCGCGATGAGTTTGTGTTATAATATGGCTGATAAAAATTCTGGACGAAAAATCAACAGAAAATCTCTTATGAATTGATTTGCATTATAAAATGTGATAAGATAAGTGTCTGATTTATTAATTATTAATTAAAGGAAAATATGCCTCTTTATGATTATCAGTGTCAGCAGTGTTCAAGTGGCTTTACAGAGCTGCGCCGTACTACTGAAATGGATGCGTCAATCGACTGTCCAGAATGCGGAAGCAGGGATACTCAACGAACATTAAGTTCATTTGCTGTAGGTGGATCATCATCAAGTATACCTTCAGCGGCTGCGCCTGCTCAAAGTCCATTCAGTTGAGCCAGTTGTTAAACGGACTGGTCAGTCCGGAAAAATAAAAATTTAGAGTGTTGAGTTCTTTTTAGTTGGAGCAAACAACTTTCAACACTCTGAAACAAAGGCATATTCCCTGCAGAAATCCTAAGTATACACGTTTATAACTTAACTTTTTCCCCACACAAAAAATATGGATGCCAGTATTCGTCCAAAAGGTATCCTCGATTTCCTTTCTCAACAAGAAATTCGACAGCTCAGTGATCCGCATAATGGCGGGTTGAATGAATTGTTTCGCCGTTGTGCATTGGCCGTGCTAAATAGTGATAGTCATACTGACAGTGGTAAAGAAATGTTCGCAAGTTTTCCTGATTTTGGGATAGAAGTTGTGCAGCAAACCAGAAGCATTAAGCTGGAACTTAGAAATGCGCCTCCCAATGCTTTTGTTGACGGCAAACTTATTCAGGGTATAAATGAACATTTGTTTTCAGTTTTGCGAGATATTGTCTTTGTCGGTACAGAACTTTCAAGAAAAGGTGGATATGACTTAAAAGAATCAGCTTCTATTACTGATTTTGTTTATCATATATTGAGAAACACAGGCGTACTCAGAGATTTGACCAGTCCCAATTTAGTAGTTTGCTGGGGAGGGCACTCAATTGGTGAAACTGAGTATCAGTACACTAAAAAAGTTGGTTATCAATTAGGATTGAGGGAATTAAACATCTGTACAGGCTGTGGAGCAGGTGCAATGAAGGGACCGATGAAAGGTGCGACTATTGCCCATGCAAAGCAGCGTTATGCTAAGGGGAGTTATATTGGTATTACAGAGCCAGGAATAATAGCAGCAGAATCTCCAAATCCTATTGTGAATTCATTAGTTATAATGCCGGACATCGAGAAACGACTGGAAGCATTTGTTCGTTCCGGACATGGTTTTATAGTATTTCCCGGTGCAGTTGGTACGACTGAAGAGATATTGTATTTGCTTGGCATATTAATGCATCCTGATAATGCAGAGCAACCGTTCCCCCTGATATTTACCGGACCTTGTGACAGTAAAGATTATTTTGCGCAAGTTGATGCTTTCATTGCTGCCACACTAGGTGATGAAACCCGTAACTTCTATGAAATTATTATTGATGATCCGGAGCAAGTTGCACGCAGAATACACACTGGGATTAAAAATGTACGTGAGTTTCGTAGAAAATCCGGAGATGCTTTTTATTTTAACTGGATGCTCAAGATAGCACATGATTATCAGCAACCTTTCATTCCAACTCATGAGGCAATGGCTTCATTAAATTTGCACTATGAGCAGCCTAAACATGAGCTGGCATGTAATTTGCGCAAGCTGTTTTCCGGAATAGTTTCCGGTAATATCAAAGAAGAAGGTGTGCTGGCTATTGAAAATAAGGGGCCTTTTCAACTTAAAGGTGATCCTAAATTAATGCTGGAACTAGATAAATTACTTGCCACATTTTGCAGGGAGAAACGAATGAAGCTCTCTAGAGATACAGAATACAAACCGTGTTACAACATTGTAACATGACGGGAAACAGTGTTAAATCTACCGAGCCAAATAGATCTTTTCAGTGGGGTTCTGGAATGGAGGCAGACTCAATACGTACTTTGAACTTAGAAGATCTGAAAAAATCTATTCAGGAAATGCTGCAGGGGCGCAATTTAGCTGAAGGCGTCTGGATTTTCGGTTATGGTTCATTGATCTGGAATCCTGATATTGACTTTGTAGAAAGCCTTAGCGGAACTGTTACAGGTTACCATCGTCGATTATGTTTGAAATCAGTAGTATACAGAGGTACTCCTGAATATCATGGTTTGGTTTTTGGACTGGATCATGGTAGCTCATGTCAAGGAATGGCCTACAGGCTTGATTCAGAAGATTTATCTACAGATCTGTTGAAAATATGGGAGCGTGAAATGTTTGCCGAAACCTATATTCCAACCTGGGTTTGTGTAAAAACGAAGCTCAAGGATGTATCGGCAATTACTTTTGTAATCAATACTAAACATGAACATTATATGCCGGATCTTGATTTGGAGGAAGTAGCAGAACGAGTTGTCAGGGCAGAAGGAAATTGCGGCACATGTCATGACTATGTAAAAAATACTGTAAAAAGTTTACATCAACTTGGCTTAAGAGATCCTGCATTAGAACAGTTGTTGACATTAATAGAATATCCACAAAGTCTTAAAAACTCATAATAGTTAACTTATGATGGGCTCTACAATAGATAAATTTAGCATTAAGTTTAGATTTAAGTTACTGATACTATTTGCTGTCTTGTTGACAGGTATGTATGCAGGTTATCAATTGTATGAAAAGGGTGACAAACTGGGCTGCTTCCAACTGGCAGAGGATGTTGTGCCGGTCAGTATTTCAGCATTCCGCGCTGATCGTCTTCAGCTAATAGCAATAGGAGATACCGGGACTGGTAACAAAGATCAAAAATTAGTGGCTGCAGGAATGGCAAAGGTTTGTGAACAAATGGGTTGCGATTTGATTTTGCTTTTAGGTGACAACATTTATCCTGATGGAGTTCAATCAATACATGATCAACAATTTTATTCAAAATTTGAGCACATTTATTCTAAGATTGACAAACCATTTTATGCGGTATTAGGAAATCATGATGTAAAACAGGACGCGCTTTCACAGGTATTATACACTTTAATCAGCGATAAGTGGCGTATGCCAAACTATGAATATATTATCAAAACTGATGTGGCAGACCTCTATGCTCTTAACACGAATTGCCCACTTTCCTTTGCCAGTTTTGAAGACAAACTAAGTCAAAACAAAACAGAATCGTCAACTAAGCCTTGGGTAATTGCATTTGCTCATCATTCAATATATTCAAATGGAACTCACGGTGACACTAATATTCTGACCCGACTTTATTGGGAGTTGTTTCTGGAAGAGAAAGTAGATCTGTATTTGGCAGGACATAATCATAATTTAGCACATTTTAAGTATGATAATTCAGGTACGGACCACATTATTAGCGGGGCTGGCGGTAATCACTATCGTTCTGACAGTGAGCAGGAAAAGTTAAAGGGTTCAAGTGCTAGCAACTTGTTTACTCACAACGACACTGGTTTTGTCTGGCTTGAAATAAACAAAAACAAACTTCATCTTAGTTTTCATGACAGTACTGGAAATACATTATATGAACACACAAAAAGTAGATGAGTTTTGGCAGCCTAAACAACAATCAATGGAAAGTTGATATTATTTAAATGCCAATTATTCAGTTCAGCCACGCCAATGGTTTTCCTGCAAAAACATACTCAGTTCTATTCAGTCATCTGCAGGAGTACGAAATCTCAGCCATAAACGTACTTGCTGAAAAAGTTAAGTCGGATTCGATTTGCTGGCTAGATATGGTTGAAGAGTTGTTAGAAAATGTATCCCAAGCTAGAGAACCAGTTGTAGGTGTAGGGCATTCCTTGGGCGCTATACTGACTCTGCTGGCAGCTGCTAAACGTCCTGAATTATTTAAATCAGTCATTTTACTGGATCCACCTTTATTTTCGACATATAAACGACTATTGATAGGTGTCTTCCGCGCACTTAAACTTGAAAACTTGATTAGTCCATCTGGTAAGTCTGCCAAAAGAAGAGATGTATTTACTTCGAAAGAACAGGCACTTAGATATTTTCAAGCTAACCGGTTTTTTGTCAATTTCCACCCAAACTCTCTGAAGGACTATGTTGAAAATGGTTTAATAACTACAGCTAAAGGGGTTGAATTGTTGATATCAAAAGATAAAGAAGTTGCCATATTTCACAAATTATTACTGACTTACCCTGACAAAATTAAAAGTGTAGTTGGTACATGTGTTTATGCAGTTAATAATCCAATTATCTGGAATTCGGATTTGAAATGGATAAATTATTACATTCCGAAAATGGAAATAATTCCTTTCCCAGGAACCCATTTTTTTCCACTAGAATATCCTCTTGCTTCTGCAAAATTAATTGGCAGGATAATAAATGCATTAAAATTAAATACAAAACAATTGTAATACATAATATAAACATATTATGTATATATAATATGTTTGGATCATTTAAACATATTTTTTTAAAAAGCAAAATACGGGTTAAGCTGATAATACTTGCAATTACATTATATTTTGCCATAATCAAAGCAGAGTTAATTAAGCCGAGGTGGTGGAACTGGTAGACACGCTGTCTTGAGGGGGCAGTGGGCTATGCT
>JACKQG010002459.1_pt1 | contig 24189 bp, 17 predicted proteins | sample 8237621 | NCBI WGS metagenome assembly JACKQG01 (sample SAMN15677084, study PRJNA649215) | marine metagenome | biome: marine; feature: Black Sea; material: saline water; isolation source: suspended particulate matter (SPM) from the Black Sea western gyre | collected 2013-06-09/2013-06-10 | depth... | reverse complement strand
ACTCAGGCCAAGGCCAAGCAGTCCTTTCTGAAATAGCCACTAACGAACTCAGAAACTATAGGAACTACTTCAACTCCTTCTTCGGGATTAACGGAGATTTTATCGGAGAGCCGCGAATGATTTGGTCTGGAACTTCAGTTCCTGACACTTTTTCAGTTTGCATGGTATTGGAATTTGAGGGAACCCCGGTTGCGATGATGAATACCATGTTTCTACGGAATGGTTGCGTTCTCATGGGATTGACTTATGTGAGGATTGAAGAACAAGACGCTGTGAGCGCAATCGAGAAGGCGAAAAGTAGAAACTGGAATTGGATTCGACGAATAGTCGAATCGGAGTGAAGAATCCTCTGTCCCTGAACGTTGATCGCATCCAGGCTTTGATCACATCCAAGCTTTGATCGCATCGAGGCGTTGATCACATCGAAATGAGGCGTTGATCACATCGAAATCTTGGGTGGGATAGAGCCCCCGCCCTGAAACTGAAACAGCCCCGCTCCTGTTGAACAGGGGCGGGGCTTTTCCATTTCAAGGTCTCGATCAAGGGCAGCGGGTCGGCCCGAATTCACAATCGAGTGTGTCGGCGGTGGGATCCTGCCCACATTCAGGAAATGGTGTCGACGGCGGGGCGGCCCCTGAAAAGAGCACGCCCAGTAAAGCGACGGGGTCTCCGATATCGATGTTGCCGTCGTCGTTGGTGTCGAGGGCGTCGCCACAGAAACTTTCAAGACCCCCGAACAGATAGTTGAGTGCGAAGATGGCATCCCCGATATCCACAGAGCCGTCGATATTGCCATCGCCGCGGATGAACGGGGGAGGATCTCCGATGACCAGATGACCCAGAGCGGACGAGAGTCGATCCACCAACGTCATGGTGTCACCGAGGTATTCGGAGAGAAGTGTCGATGAAGTGACGACCCGATGGGACCCTCCGAGTAGGAAGTTGTTGTGGTACACCGCCGTGATCTGGTCATCGACGGACAGGTTGCGGAAGATGGCTCCCGAAGCATTCCCCATCGGCATCAAACTATCTACATCTTGGCCCGACCCCCCGTATTCCGCAGACAGATCGGAAAGGTCGAGGCCCACTTCCGAATCGAGTCCTTCCAGCGCTGCAACCTGACCCGTTTGCGAACCTGGATCGATGGCGGTGACACCAGAAAGACTCGCAAGCTCCGCGGAGATGCTCGATCCGACGTCGGCACCTTCGATGTAGAGCGATCCCCCCACGGTGAGAAACTGACTCAGCAGTTCATTAGAGATCTGTGACAGAGGTTGTTGATGGGGGCTTTCTCCGAGGAGTACCCACGCCACCCGATTGAACTCAGGTCGATCGGATCCGAATTCTCCGTTGAGGTGAGAGAGCACCTGCTCATCGCCTCGAATCACTTTCGGAGTTCTTCCCAGTTCAGAGAGATTGCTTTCCAGACACAGGCTTTCCGTCAGGTCGCCCTGCTCCTGTACCAGAATCAGGTCGGTCACCAGGGAGAGGGGAACCTGCTCGGTGGCATCGACGGTGACGGTCTTGTAGTCGGGGTTACATGTGGGATCCGCAGGATTGAAGGTGAGCTCGTAGCGATGCACTCCCGTCGGGGAAGGATCGGTGAAGGTGTTTCCATCGACCTGACCGATCAGTATTCCATCTCGCCTGATTTCCACACTTTCGATGACTCCTGGTCCCACCGGTTCCCAATCGACAACGACGATCACTGGGCAGTCAGGACAGGTGGAAACGACGACGGAAACATCGACCGCAGGCAGACAGGAGCAATTCTGGCAGATCACATGACGGGTCCAGTTCAGCGGATCTTCGGTGGCCAAATCGTCGGTGAACTCCTGCACGATCTCGACATTGGCAACGACACTCTGGGCCTGGATATCCCGTTGGGTCACATTCAGCGTCAAGGGGACCTCGTCGCAGCCGGTACTGAGGGTTCCAGCGGCTGTTTTTCCGACTCGGTAGTCCAGATTGTTGATGAAGATGGATCCGGAGGGGGGAAACACCTCGGCGACTCCGACGAAGGTGAATCCTCCATCGTCTTCGGCGTACAGGCTGGTTGCTGTATGACCCCAGTTATAGCCCCCGTACTTCATCCCGGCCAGATAGGTGCCTCCCGCATCGAATTGAACGATGGCTGCGGCACCATCCTTGGCGGCAAAGGTCAGGGTTCCGTCGTCGGCATGACGTAGGGTGCCATTGGCAACCTCGTTTTCCCCTGGAAGGACATTAGAGATGAATCGATACCACTGGGGGATTCCAGCGTTGTCGACGGTGAACAGTTCTGTGCCTCTACTGTCGAATGCCACCTGCAACACGCTGCCGACCACGGCGATTCCATCGGGAAGCACTCTCAGCGATTCACCGCTGTTGATTTCTCGATATTCGGTTCCGTCAGGAGTCACTAATACGGTGGGATAACGACGACCAGTGACGGGATTGCCCGTCCCATCGACGACGAACAAAATCGTTTCCGTCTCGTAGTTGGCAACGGCGGCGGGACTCAGCGTGTGGCCCGTGACCACGAAGTTGCCGTTCGGCAGAGCTTCGACATCCTTGAAGGCCGTCACACTGGGACTGACATCTCCCATCGAGTAATACTTCATCCACATCATCATGCCGTTGTTATCGATTCGCAGCAGGAAGCCCTTGTCCGCAACATTGAAGCCATCTCCATACATCAGCGTGCCGCACAGGATGTAGCCACCCGCGCACTTCTTCATCTCGATCTTGGTGGAGTAGTGCTTCGAGGGTCCGTGACCGTAGCGGTGTAGCCACATTTGATTGCCGGCGACATCGGTTTTCATGGCAAAGATGCTGGATGTGGCGACGATTCCGCTAGCATTCCAGTTTCCGCTGTGGCCTGCCATCACGTAGCTTGATGGGTCGTCATTTGCGAGGCGCACCGCACTGGCGCGAGCGACATCGCCGACCTTGTAGCCTCGATTCCAAACCACTTGGCAGTTTGCGTTCATCCGGGTCAGGGTGGCCGACCGGCTCACCGGGGGCGCAGGTCAGGTATTCACCGCCATCGACTGATCCCCGGAGATGATATAGCCATTGTCGATGGTTTTTTCGATACAACTAGGGCGGTCATCAAACCCACCTCCTGTGAGGTGGTGAAAGGTCTGCCCCTGCACAAGACCACTGCAGAATAAAAGCATTGCCAGGGCAGTAGAGGGAAGAACTGTTATGGGTCGCATGATATCTCCTTTATTGGAGTGAACTGAACTGCTGCTAAAGCAGCCCCCGTTGGTCAATGCCTAAGGAGAATAGAATCCGGATTCTGAATCACATCGGACCATCGCACTGCTCGGCGACCTCTTCAGCGGTACTGGCAGCGCTGGTGAGCGGTCCTTGTCCGCGGCTTACACTACCGATTCCGAATCTTACCGAAGCAGGCGCCAACGCCTTGAGCCAGTTCAAGGGGGATTACCTCACCGTGACCGAGATGGCCGATCTTTCACCAGAAGCCGCGAAAGCTCTGAGTCGATGTGAATCGGTCGGACTGTCGTTGGAGGGCCTGGATCATCTGTCAGGAGAAGCTGCAGAAGAACTGTCTCGATGTCGAGCCGATTAGCTGACCATCGGCGGGGGGTACGAAAAGACGAGCTCCGGTACGCTGTCGTTGGGATATCTGGATAGCATTTCCGAAACCACCGCATCCGCCTTGAGCCGATTTCAAGGACAGACTCTCATGCTCTTTGTGAAACACATCTCCGAAGAGGTCGCAGTGGCACTGAGTCACTACCCGGGGCTGCTGAACCTGACTACACTGGAGACGTTGCCCGATGCTGCGGCGCACGCCCTCGCCGGTCGAAAAGCACGCAAAGACAAATAATCTGCATTCTGAAAGGGAACCGATTGAACCGAGAGAATCAGCAAACCGAGCAATCCCCCCCTGGCTGGGTTCAATGGCTGATAGGCATCGGCGGACTTCGCCTCGCATTCATGTGGGGCTTCATGGAGGCATCGGTTTCACGAATGTGACTCAGGAACTGGTTACCCAGTCCCTCACCGGTACTGGCTCCACGCACCAGACCCGCGATATCCACGATCTTCAGGGATGCGGGGATCACCTTCTGGGTCGGAATATGCTCTTCCAGAGTGGCCAATCGCGGATCGGGAATCGGCACCACTCCCACATTGGGCTCGATGGTCGCAAACGGGTAGTTCGCCGCATGGGCACCCGCCGATGTCAGCGCATTGAACAATGTGGATTTGCCTACATTGGGCAAACCAACGATACCAGCTTCCATCAGGCCTCCTGAACTCCTTGGGACTTCCCGGTCAACTGGACCGGAAATTGATTACTCTTCAGACTTTACCAAGCCGGGAGCAGACTTGGGCAACGTGATTTGCGGTTTGCTGCGCGTGCCGTGAAGTCGCAACTTAATGAATTGGAAGATCTCAGAGGCTACATCGACGTCGCAGCATGATTCAATGCCTTCAAATCCCGGCGAAGAGTTGGCCTCGCAGATTTTGTATCCATCCTCGTCTTTCAGCAGGTCGATTCCGGCGATATCGAGGCCCAGCAATCTTGCACTCTCCAAAGCCAACCACTCCGCTTCCCGATCGATGGCAAACTCCCGGACAGACCCCCCCTGGGAAAAGTTGGCCTTGAAGTCATCACCCTGGGACGTTCTTTCCATGGCTGCAACAACTCTTCCTCCAATCACCAGCACGCGAATGTCTGAACCGCGGCTGGCTGCCACAAACTCCTGGAAGATGAAGTTGGCGTTGGCCTGGGTAGCCTGAATCAACTCCATCAGATCCCTGAAATTGGAGCGGGATTCACACAGGAAGACACCACTCCCCTGTGATCCAGAGAGAGTTTTGACGACCAACGGAAAATTCAGGACACTTCCAACCAAATCGAGATCGATGGGGAATTTGGCCAACATGGTTCTGGGAATCGGCAACTTGGCTGCTGAAAGAACCTGATGGGTATGCAACTTGTCTTTCACCGTCTCGATCGGGGTCGAGGCGTTATAGGTTGGAACCCCAAACCGTTCCAGCTGCCGAATCACCGACAATGCAAAGTAGGTGGTTCCTGCTCCCATCCGAGGCAAGAGAACATCAGGAAGAGTGACCACTGAACCGTCGACTCGAATCGACTTGGGGTCATCCCGAGTCACGATCAGTTCGACCTGTTCCGGTGAAATCACTTCGAGGTCAAAACCTCTGGCAGAGCCGACTTCCCGCAAGCGATTGACTTCGTAGAACTCAGAACTGATCTGATTGCCATTCAGTCTATAGAGGATCCATGTTTTCATTTTGATTCTCCCCACCAAAACGGGGTGGAATAACCAGCCTTCTTTCCCGGCTGGAATCGGGGCATATGAGTGCAGTGTAATTAAGCCATTTTTCGCAAAGTTTTGAAGGAAAAATCGCTTAATTTGGCAACTTTTTCACTGGTGAGAAGGAACAGCATGAACCCTAAACCCTGCACGATGATCGTATTGCGCCACGCCGAGAAGGGTATCGGAGCAGATCCGGATCTGACTGAACAGGGGCGCCAAAGAGCGAGGGATCTGTCCCAACTGCTCAAAGGGGCCCCTATCCACCGGATGTATTGCACCGAATACATCCGCACCCGGCAAACCCTCGAACCCCTGTCTGAAATCAGTGGCACCGGAATCGAGACGATTTCTGCAGAAGACGCGAAAGCTCTGAGTCGATGTGAATCGGTCGGACTGTCGTTGGAGGGCCTGGATCATCTGTCAGGAGAAGCTGCAGAAGAACTGTCTCGATGTCGAGCCGATTAGCTGACCATCGGCGGGGGGTACGAAAAGACGAGCTCCGGTACGCTGTCGTTGGGATATCTGGATAGCATTTCCGAAACCACCGCATCCGCCTTGAGCCGATTTCAAGGACAGACTCTCATGCTCTTTGTGAAACACATCTCCGAAGAGGTCGCAGTGGCACTGAGTCACTACCCGGGGCTGCTGAACCTGACTACACTGGAGACGTTGCCCGATGCTGCGGCGCACGCCCTCGCCGGTCGAAAAGCACGCAAAGACAAATAATCTGCATTCTGAAAGGGAACCGATTGAACCGAGAGAATCAGCAAACCGAGCAATCCCCCCCTGGCTGGGTTCAATGGCTGATAGGCATCGGCGGACTTCGCCTCGCATTCATGTGGGGCTTCATGGAGGCATCGGTGTTCTTTCTGGTTCCCGACATAGTGATCAGCATCACGGCTCTCTTCGGGTTCCGTCCTGCGCTGAAGCAGGTCGGCCTGGCGATCGTCGGCACCTTGCTTGCAGGGATACCGCTCTTTCTCTGGGCACAACAGGATGCACCATCTGCAAGGCAGATGGTGCTCCATGTACCGTTTGTGCGCGCCTCGATGGTGGAGGATGTGCGTGCCAATCTGGTCGAGAACGGGGCCAGCGCGTTGCTTCATGCCGCGACATCGGGCATCCCCTACAAACTCTTCGCGGTGGAGGCACCTGAACACATCAGCCTCACCGTATTTACACTGATGACGGTGCCATCTCGGCTGAAGCGGCTGCTGATCACGATTGCGTTTTTTGGGGGCATCGGCTGGTTCCTTCGAAAACAAATCGGAACACATCCACGAACAGCTCTTGGGCTGCACCTGCTCTTCTGGGTCGGTAGTTACTCCTACTACTGGAGTATCATCTGATCTGCTCGGTCTCGTTCAGTCTGGTACCACGAGCCTGAACCCACCAACTGTGACTCGACCCACTTCGGATGTAGAATGCCGCCGCACCCTGGAAAGGTGGCACTCCGATGGTTCAGGGATCTCTCTCCCGGATGGCGTCTGTTGCGATCTTGCTGGCCTCCATACCGGGAACTTCATCGACAGCGGACAATCCCTCGGTAACGAAATGACCCTGTCTGTCGCCACTGGTGATATCAATGGGGATGGGGCAGTCGACGTGGGCGATGGCATCTTTGTTCTCGATTATCTCTACGCGGGGGGAGCGTCGACTTGCCGAGATGCCAGCGATGCCAGCGGGGATGGTGCGGTCGATATCGGCGATGCCAAGGCGGAGGCCTGCGTCATCGATGGGCCAACGTTGCTCGCCGCCCTTCCAGTTTTCTTCCATGTCCGACTTGCTCCGAAAAATGGATGGTTTCCTGAACACCCCGTATGGAGAATTCGCCAACACTCTTAGTTGTGGGTAGAAAGTTTAAGAAATGAAAACCGGTACTGAATCTCAGCAATACACCGTAGCCATTTTTTGGTTTTTTCTACTATGCACCTCGGGTTGTGTTTCCATCGAAAAACAAGCCGGAAAATATCAACGACTAGAGCTCAAGAAATATGTGATCGTGCATCCCGAAGGTCGTCGGTCAACGCCTGAATATCAGGAGTTTGCTCTTTGGAAAACTCAGCAAGGCTACACTGTTGAATGGATCTCATTCGACCCAAAAGCATCTCCTCAAGAACGATTCATTTCAGTTTCACAACAACTCAAAGTCGCACACCCCGGAACCGGGCAAAGTGCGTATCTTTTGATCGCGGCATCCCAAGAAGAACTTCCGATGGGGCCTTGGCAAATCTCCGGCACCGATCTCACTATCGCGTCCGACCTACCACTGATGGCAGGACGGGAAGAGCTGGGAGGTCGTATCGCGCCTAAAGATTGGAAACCCGCCCTCGACTTCCCACCCACATGGATCTGCGGTCGCATCCCCTATAAACATCCCGAGGTGGTCGCAACCTCTCTCCGATCGGCGCGAATCTTCCATGAAAATGTCAAGCCCGTCAGTGCCCTTCTTGGCACTGAGCGATTTGCCATTTCCAACGATTCCTCGATGATCATGGCTGGAGTACGCGATGATTTAAAAGACCTCAACTGGAAGACCTATCTCTTCAACCAGGACTGGCCTCGCGACCAAAAAATCGATGACAAAACCGTGAATGTGACCGCCACCAAGACAGAGGGGAATCAAAAAACTATCTCGAAATTCGACATCGAGTGGAGTTTTATCTCTTCTTGGAATTTCAATTCTCCCGACATCGTCTATATCATCTCTCACAGCTCCAAAGGGTCGGGCAAGGATGACATTCAATTCATCGGGGCTGGAAATCAACTTTTCCATCCCCAAGCATTCCTCCTCTGGAACGATCCCAAATTTAATACCCGTCATGAACAGAGATCACCGGCAACTCCTGCGGTCTTCCTCACCACAGGGTGCACCATGGGAACACCAAACAACTCGATGTTGAATCTAATGGCAAGAGAGGGATGGACCGCCGCTATCCTCACGTCTACCCACGACACGGCACCTCTACCCCTGTTCGCCGCAATCCGCGCAGAACGTGCGGCACCGCTTTACTTTGCCGAGAACCTCACCGTAGGTCAGTCGATTCACGCCACACTGAATGCTTATCTGAAGGATTCAAAGTGGGATCCCGTAAACTGGCTGCTCTACCCCTGGGTGAAGAACGCGAAATTACAGAATGTCCTCGGCGTAACGATTTACGGTGACCCCTCCATCTCACTAGAAAATCGAACCCGTCTGAAAAAACCACTGTCTTCTTTCGACGAAAGTAAAAACTGAAAAACCACCCTGACCACTGAAATGCCAAAGACTTGCGCCCTTCGCTTCAAAGCCTGAATAGCTTACAAGGGAGAGTTGCATCGGCACCAACGGCTCCGGTTCCATCGATATCGCAGAAGCCGTCACCACCACGATTATCTCTTCACCGATTGCAACTACACCGGAGGTTTCTGATTTTTGCGATCAAATTACCGGGACCTTCTGTCCAAGGTGAGCCGAAATCCGGATGACTCATCCCTGTGGACACAGGTTTGTAAAGGTTTCATTGATGTGTGAGGTGGATCATGCGTGCCGGTTTCTTTTTGTTTTTTTTAATACTGACAACTTCAGCCACGGCGCAATCGGGTCCCTGTAGTGGACATGGTGAGTTCATACAAACCGGTCAATGGCTGGGCGGCATGGCGTGGAGCATGGGCGTGGATGTCGGCGACGTGAACAGCGACGGTCACCCCGATCTCGTGTTTGCCCGCGATCATGGACTGGGAAACCAGGTGTATCTGGGTGATGGATCCGGGCTCTTTACCGATACCGGCCAAAGCCTCGGAACCCACAACAGCCACGACATCGCACTGGCGGATCTGGATATGGACGGCGACCTCGATATGGTCGTTGCAAACACTCAGGTGGGTGGACCTGGGCAACCGAACAGAATCTACTTCAACGATGGTCTCCACTCCGGGAACTTCATCGACAGCGGCCAATCCCTCGGTAACGAAGCGTCCCAGTCAGTAGCCACCGGTGATATCAATGGAGACTCCTTCATCGATCTGGTGTTTTTCAACATGGGGGCCAACTGCACGGTGCACTTGAATGACGGCAATGGTGGATTTGGATCTCCCGTACAATCCCTTGCCATGAATCGAAGTTTTGATGGCAAATTGGCTGATCTGAATGGGGATGGGCATCTCGATCTGGCGATCACTGACCTCTTCAATCCCGATCAAAAGATCTTTATCAATGACGGGTCCGGTTCCTTCACCTTTCACAGCTCCGTCACTGTTTCAACGGGTTTGTATTCCATTGCCGTAGCTGACGTGGATGGGGACTCTCTCCCAGATTTGATTTGCGGGGTCAACGGCGCAAATCAAATCTTCATCAATGACGGTTCCGCTAACTTCGCCGACAGCGGACAACTTTTTGGCACTGCCGGCACCTCTGACATCGTCGCCGGAGACATCGATGGAGACTGTGACGCCGATCTGGTTGCAACAGATGTGGATGGAGCCTTCCGTGTTTACCGCAATGATGGCGGCAACTTCATTGAGATCGCTGTAAATGATGATAGCGGCGTCGCCCTACAGCTTGCCGATGTCAATCACGATGACACCCTCGATCTGATCGTCGCCAGTGGCGTCCCCGACATGGTCCATCTCAATCTGGGACCAGGCTCAGATTGCAATGGAAATGGAATTCCAGATAGCGTCGAAATCTCAGCAGATCCCTCCCTCGATTGCGATGGAAATGGAGCTATCGATCTATGCGAATTCTCCAGTGACCCCTTTCTTGATTGTGACGAAAATGGAATTCTGGATAGTTGTGAAGGCGGTTTCGTCGATAGCGGCCAGGCTCTCAGTAACTTCTCCAGTGAAGATGTCGCCCTCGGCGACTTCGATGGCGATGGCGATCTCGATGCATGGGTGGCAAACCGCTACACCCAATCCAACCACGTGTGGATCAACGATGGATCAGGTAATTTCACAGACAGTGGCCAAACTCTCGGCAACCATGACAGTTTCGCTGTCGACATCGGTGACCTCGATGGCGATGGCGATCTCGATGCATGGGTGGCAAACCGCAATGAACCCAATCACGTGTGGATCAATGACGGATTCGGCAACTTCACCCACAGCGGCCAGGCTCTCGGCAACTCCTGGAGCACCAGTGTCTCCCTCGGGGATCTCGATGGCGATGGCGATCTCGACGCATGGGTAGCCAACTACGGTCAAGCCAACCGCGTGTGGCTCAACCTGGGCGGTGACCAAGGTGGAACTCCCGGAACCTTTGCCGACAGTGGCCAGGCGTTGGGTAACTCCAGCAGCCAAGACATCATCCTTAAAGACCTTGATGGAGATAGCGACCTCGATGCATGGGTGACCAACTACGGCCAAGCCAACCGTGTTTGGATCAACCAGGGCGGTGATCAAGGTGGCACACCCGGCATCTATGCCGACAGCGGCCAAGCTCTAGGTAGCTCCAATAGCATCGGTGCCGCCCTCGGCGACCTCGACGGTGATGGAGATGTCGATGCTTGGGTAGCCAACTACGGTCAAGCCAATCGCGCCTGGATTAATCAGGGAGGCATTCAAGGGGGTATCCCTGGCATTTATGCCGACAGTGGTCAACCCCTCGGCGGATCCGGTAGCTGGAGGGTCGCCCTGGGCGATGTCGATGGCGATGGTGACCTCGATGCATGGGTTGCAAACTATGGCGATAGCTCAGGGGGACAACCCAACCGCGTAGGCCTCAACGATGGATCAGGCAACTTTGCAGACAGCGGCCTGGCTCTCGGCAACTCGCCCAGCGCAGCTGTCGCTCTCGGTGACCTCGATGGCGATGGCGATCTCGATGCATGGGTTGCAAACACATGGAACTTCACGAACCCGAAGAATCGCGTGTGGATTAACTCATATCAATTTTGCAATGACTGCGACGGAAATGGAATTCAAGACAGCGTCGAAATCGCAGCGGATCCATCCATCGATTGCGATGAAAATGGAGCCATTGATCTTTGCGAAATCTCCAATGATCCTTCTCTTGATTGCGACGGAAATGGGGTTCTGGATAGTTGTGAAAGTGTTTTCGTCGATAGCGGACAGACTCTGGGCAACTCCTTTAGCGAGGGTGTCGCCCTCGGGGATCTCGATGGCGATGGCGATCTCGATGCATGGGTTGCAAACATCGGCATACACCAACCCAACCGCGTGTGGATCAATCAAGGGGGTGCTCAAGGGGGCACTCCCGGCACCTATGCCGACAGTGGTCAAATTCTTTTAGGCATTTACCGCCAAAGCCAAGATGTCGCCCTCGGCGATCTCGATGGCGATGGCGATCTTGACGCCAACGACGACAACGATCCCAACCGCCTGTGGATCAATCAGGGGGGTGCTCAAGGAGGTACTCCCGGCACCTATGCCACGGGTCAGGCTCTAGGTAACTCCAGGAGCGAGGGTGTCGCCCTCGGCGACCTCGATGGCGATGGCGATCTCGACGCCTATATCGCCAACAACAATTATCAACCCAACCGCGTATGGATCAATCAGGGGGGTGCTCAAGGGGGCACTCCAGGCACCTATGCCAACAGTTTTCAGGCTCTGAGTAACTCCACTAGCACCGATGTCGCCCTCGGCGACCTCGATGGCGATGGCGATCTCGATGCTTGGGTCGCAAACCTCAACCAACCCAACCGGGTATGGCTTAACGATGGCCTCGGCAACTTTATCGACAGTGGTCAGGCTCTGGGTAACTCCTGGAGCGAGGGTGTTGCCCTCGGGGATCTCGATGGCGATGGCGATCTCGACGCTTATGTCGCCAACAGCCAACTTCAATCCAACCGCGTGTGGATCAATGATGGCCTCGGCAACTTTATCGACAGCGGCCCGACTCCGGGCAACTCCAGTAGTAGGAGTGTCGCCCTCGGGGACCTCGATGGCGATGGCGATCTCGATGCATGGGTTGCCAACTCCACCAACCATGCCAACCGCGTGCGGATCAATGACGGCCTCGGCAACTTTGCCTCCAGTAGCCAGGCTCTGGGTAACTCCTATAGCGAGAGTGTTGCCCTCGGGGATCTCGATGGCGATGGCGATCTCGATGCATGGGTCGCAAACCTCTACTCGTTCACACACAACCGCGTGTGGATCAACTCAAGCCAATTTTGCAATGACTGCGACGGGAATGGGATTCAGGACAGCGTCGAAATCGCAGCGGATCCCTCCCTCGATTGCAATGCCAATGGCGTCCTTGACAGTTGCGACATCGCCTCGGGATTCAGCCTCGATACCGACGGCAGTGGGGTTCCCGACGAATGTGAAGGAATGAAATACATCAGCGGAGACAGCAATGGGGATGGGGCAGTCGACGTGGGCGATGGCATCTTTGTTCTCGATTATCTCTTCGCGGGGGGAGCGTCGACTTGCCGAGATGCCAGCGATGCCAACGGGGATGGTGCGGTCGATATCGGCGATGCCATCTTCGTGTTGACCTATCTCTTCAGCGGTGGTGTGGAACCTGCACCGCCCTTCCCGGCCTGCGGCGAAGATCCCACCGCCGATGCCCTAGAATGTGAGAGTTTCGACGGTTGCTAGAATCGACTCCAATTGAAAAGCGGGTGACTGGGGACTCCCCCTCGTCACCCGCTTTTTGTATATTGGTTTCAGTCGCTGACCTCGCACCCCCTTTTTGAAACCCAGTAGTTCCATGTCTTTGCCCCCGAAAGCCCAGGAAGTGATTTCCCAACTCGAAACAGAGTCTCCCAAAATGGGGGATATCAAGAAACTCGCCAAATCCATCAAGAAGGACACGGAGCTGGCGTGGGAGTTGTGGGAAACGGGGGAGTACGTTCCCCGATTGCTGGCGGCACTGATCTTTGATCCCAAACAACTGACCGAAGAAGACTTCCACAAGTTTGCCAAAGAGATGACGGTGCACGATGAAAAGCAGCGTCACCAGATGGGGGACTGGCTGCTGGCGCATCAGTTGATGAAGAGCAAGGATCTGACCGCCTCCATGCTGACCTGGATGGAAAACCCGCTCCCCATCCTGCGACGCTTCTTCTGGTATCACCAGCTGCGCCTGCGTTGGACCGGCAAAACCCCACCACCGGAAAACAGTGCTGAGCTAATGGACGCCATCGAGGAAAAACTCGGCAGCGAAGACCCGGATGTGCAGTGGGCGATGAACGGTTGCGCCGGCTGGATCGGTGTCTTTGAACCCGAGTTCCGCGAGCGCTGTGTTCAGCTGGGAGATTCACTCGCACTGTATAAAGAAGAGAAGGTGCCAAAGAACTGCACCCCCAATTACCTGCCTGAGTTTATTCGCATCGAGGTGGGAAAACGGGAATAGCGGTCTCGACTTTCTCGCTGAGAATCATTTATTTCTCGACGCGACCTGGGTCTTGTGGGAGGACGACCAGGAGAAGGAAGCGCGCATCTTCCCCATGGTTCGACGCTGACTCTGTTCACCGTTTAACCTGCAAGCCTCCAGTGGCTGTTATGGGGAACCACTCTGCATTCAGACTGATCCGTTTCGACACTTTTCAGTCCATTGAAGACGTAGTGACACAATCTTGTGACGATGCGCCGGCGTTCCGGAACCATGTATCGCTGCAAATAACTGTTAAAGAATCCTCTTGGCAGAACCGCTTCTCCAAAACGGACCAACAGGGTTGAGATGGGGTGGTCGATGTCTTCACGCCTGACCTGAGCCTCGAGCCCACCCATCACCTCGTAGCGCCCGTCAGCTCGATGGGGTTTGACAACCAGCGCACTCGAATAACGGGTTACGCCGCGGATCCCCACCGCCAGAGATTCGTAATGATCTCCGGTTTGGCGTGAAGCCACCGCCAAGACGATGGGCACCTTGACCCAGGACCCAAAGAAGCGGGTGACCGATCGAAGCAGTGGAGGGATCTGACTGCCCATATCTTTCAACTGCTGCTGTGCAAACTCCCTGTTGAGGCCGATTTCAAAACAGAGAATGCCGAGTGTTTTGACTCCTTCACCCCGATTGATGTAATCGACCAACTGTTGCAGATCTTCCTTCAGATGCGTTTCGGTCAGGGCAAGAATTTGTGCGGGGATCTGAAGCTTCCCTTTTTCACCAGAGATACACTTTTGTTCGCCTGTCACCTCGAGCAGGACACTCTGGTGGAAAGAAGGCAGACCACCAAAGCGATCATTCATCAGCTGTACCACCGATTCAAAATCCCGGTCACTTCTAACCTCGAATCGCTGGTCATTGAGACGTGCGAAATCGAGGGCAGGGGGAGTTGTGAGTTTCTCTGGATTATCAGGTTTGCAAGATGTCGACATCACCCCACCTCTCAACTGTACCGGATGGTCTTTTCATTCCTTTCAATCCGGTTTGAGTGGCCCAACGGACCGACAACTTTCATGACAACTAACCGGATTTGCGATTCCCTCTCAGTTTCAAAGGTTCCTGTGGATAATTTTTTCAACGGCGATTCAATACTGGAATGAAAAGAACCCTTGTTCCACGGTGCATCGCCATTCAAGGAAAGAGCCGACATGACTCTGCCTGAAAATATGGACCTGATCCTGCGTCGTTTTGAAGAGCCTGATGAAGTTCGTGAATTTCCCTATGGCCGCTTCGAGATCATCACCATCGCCGGCATGACCATCGGCAAGGCCACCTATGAACCGGGCTGGAAGTGGTCTGAACACGCCGGCAAAGCGTTGGGTAAATCCTTCTGTGAAGTGGAACACCTGTGCCTGGCATTGTCAGGACAGGTCACCGTCGCTTTTGAAGGTGAGCCAGTACAGGTGATGACTCCCGGCACCATCTTCTACGTCTCGACCAAACCTCACGATAGTTGGGTGGTGGGGGATGAGCCGTATGTGTCGATCCACTTCCTCGGAGCCTCCGACTACACGACCCGATAGCGGCAACCCACCCCTCTCCAAAGCCCACTTCTGTTATGAATCCTCCGCGCATCAACAACGCACTCTCAAAATCCTCGATCACACCCTTCGCTCTCGATCACAGATCCGGGATCGAGTGAGTTCTTTCGCCTTGACATATACGACAATCTGTCATACGGTGGTGCCATCATGTCGCACAGAAATGCACCGAAACTCGTGAAAGAGGCTTCAATGACGGACAAAGGGCTCCCAAACGCCGAATTAGCATTGATGGAACTGCTCTGGAATGGCGAAGATCGGACCGCACGCCAGATTCGTGAAGAGCTCTATCCTGGAGACTCACGCAGTCAGAACGGCACTGTCCAGCGACTGCTTCAGCGACTGGAGGAAAAGGGATTTATCAAACGGAACCGAAAGCTTCCTGTGCATCTCTTTTCACCGACGAACACCCGAGAATCCTACGTCGCTCAACAGATGACATCTCTGACTGAAAAGTTAACCCAAGGATCTTTCGTACCCGCCATCACGCACCTGCTCGAAGAAAAGAAATTATCTAGAACCGAAATCGATAAACTTCGAACGATTCTAGAAGGGGAATCTTCATGATGGATTGGATGTTAGAAACCACTTTCAGCAATCTTGTCATAGCCATCCCTATCGCTTTATTGGCTTTATTCCTTCAATCAAAAAAAGGAATGTTTGCCATTTCTCATATGCTTTGGGCTTTGGTTTTGATCAAGCTGATCACTCCGCCCTTATTCATAATACCCGCCTACACACTTCCTGACCTTCAGCCCGAGATGTCTTTCAGCACTCTCGACGATTCGGAATTAATGATTGCTGACAATGAAGAAGTGCCTTTTCCTAACCATGAACAATACGCTCAATTTGATCTTCTTCACTTTGCCCCACAGATCAAAAATGCCTTCTTCGTTGTTTGGGGAATAGGCAGCGTTGTCCTGTTCATCATTTCAATTCTGCAACTCATGGTCTTTCGAAGGTCTTTATCGATTGTGAATACAGATCTCCAAGAAGAACGCTGGGTGCAAGAGGTCGCCGATTCAATAGGCTTGAAGAAGTGCCCAAAAGTGTATGAAGTTAAAAATAACATCACTCCTATCGTTTGGTGGGCCGGGGGGTCCGCAAAGATTTTTCTTTCAACAACTCTGCTCACAACCTTATCTCCCGAACAACGTCGCCATGTTCTCGCGCATGAATTCGCTCACATCGTGCGCAAAGACCATCTGTTGCGCTGGGTAGAATGGTTCTCCTGTCTATTGATGTGGTGGAATCCGTTAGCCTGGTATGCCCGAAAAGAACTGCGCCACAACGAAGAAATCTGTTGCGACAATGAAGCATTTAAAGCACTCGGAATCGTCGCAAAGTCCTACGCCCACACACTCGTGGACGTTTTAGAAGTGCTCTCATTCCAAGAAACAACAACGCCCCGCTGGGTTAGCACCATGGCGGGAATAACCCCTATTGAAAGAAGGGTTCACATGATCCTCGACGATCAAAATCCACAAGTTCTTGCAGGAAGATTCAAACAGCTCTTTTTAGCTGTCGCCCTTTCATCGCTCCTGATGGGAATTTCTGAAGCTCAAGATGCCAGTGTTCGCAACAGCGAGAACGAAAAGGGCCAGAAGGCCCTTTTTGAAGCTGCCGAAAAGAAGTATGTCGAAATGCTGGGTGACCTTAAAGACGATAAAATAACGACGGACGACGAAAAGAAACAACAAGAGAATCAACGCGCACTTCGAGCTCGATACTCAGAATACGAGAAGAGTATCAAAATAGCGGTGAAGGCTGGCGAGATGACCGCAGAGGAAGCCGAGGCCAAACTCGTCGCCGCGCGTATAGAAATGTTTGGCAAAGATTCATCCAAACCCAAAGATCGCAAAAAAGCCGCCGCCTTAAAGGCACGATACGAAGAACTCCAAAAAGTGCTTCGGGAAAAAGTCGCCGCTGGTGAAATGACGACAGAGGAAATGGAAATCGCCCTCTCCAATGCACGAAACCAAATGCGTGGCGGAGAAAAAAGCGAAAAGCAAACTGCTCGCGACCGCAAAGCAGAAGACGCTCGTCAAAGAGGGATTCGTACACGCTACGCCTTACTTCAGGACAAACTAAAGATTGAAGTGGCCGAGGGGCGGATGACTGAAAAAGAAGCCAGCCGTATGCTCGAAGATGCGCTGCGTAAAATGACTGAGGAAACAAAGAAAAAGCCTGTGGCAAAAAAGCCGACTCCGGTTGCCACAGAAAAACAAAGAGCACAACGGGCGGAGTACGCGGAAATTGAAATGCGAGTCAAAATAGCCGTCAAAGAAGGGAAGATGACTCAACAAGAAGCAGAGCAAATCCTCACCGACGCCAAGGCTCGTATTTTCAGAAAGAGCAAAGTCAACGAAGCAACCAAAGACCAGGCAGACAAAGCCCGGACAGAAAAAACTCAGAGAGAACTTCGCGGCCGCTACTCACGACTTCAAAAGAAACTAGATGGTGAAGTCATAGCAGGGCGCATGACCCGAGAAGAGGCGGACAAGAAACTCGCCGAAGCTCGTAAAGAGATGTTTGGCGGATAGTCCTTCAGAATCATTCGAAAAAAATGGCCCCTGGCGACATGATCGTCAGGGGCCATTTTATTTTCCGAGTCTCATAAGAACTAAAACCTAGAACTTGTAGGTGAAGTACAGATACACTCGATTGTTCCCACACTCGATTGTTCCCACACTCGATTGTTCCGAACCGGCCTAACCGGTGTGACCTCGACGATTCTGCCGTTGCCACACCGATCATGACCAGAGAGGCTCGGAAACTCCCTCGCTCCCCCCTGCAAGCCCGTACACTGCCCCGAATATTGAATGGAAGCAAGCCCCTGCCAAAAAACTCCGGGAGGTTGTAAACTCCCGTCATGCAAATGAACACCATCGAATTCAATACCATCGACTTCTTGATCATTGGTCTATATGTGACCTTTGCCATCGGGGTCGGTTTTTTCATGCGCAAGCGGGCCAGCGGGGATACCGATTCCTTCTTTCTTGCTGGACGTAAACTCCCTTGGTGGGTCGTAGGAACCTCCATGATCGCCACCTCATTTGCAGCCGATACTCCACTGGTCGTCACCGGTTGGGTCAGGGACGGAGGCATCTGGAGAAATTGGCTATGGTGGTGCTTCGCTGTCGGTGGAATGCTCACCGTTTTCCTCTTTGCAAGATATTGGCGACGCCTCGGTGTCATGACACAGGCGGAATTTGCAGAACTCCGCTATGGGGGACGAGAGGCCACGGCTCTGAGAGCTTCTCTCGGCTTCTTCCACTCATTCCTGACCAATCCCATCGTCCTCTGTTGGGTGATGCTGGCAGCGGCCAAAATCAGCGACGTCCTTTTCGATATCGATAAAGTGACCTCTCTGGGAATCTCCTGCGTCATCTGCCTTTCCTATTCCCTGATGTCCGGATTTTGGGGAGTCGCCATCACCGATCTGGTTCAGTTCCTGTTGGCGATGATCGGCGCCATCGCTCTGGCAACCATTGCGTGGGACGCCGTAGGTGGACAAGAAGCGATCCTCGGCCATATGGCTCAATTGGGTGATCGAGGCACAGAAATCATAGGCTTCCTTCCATCGCCAGGAGAAGGCTCGTGGCTAGATCCTACGTATTGGACAGTGCCCTTGGCGGCCGTAGCGGTCTATCTGGGCATCTCGTGGTGGGCCACATATGGCGTCGATGGAGGCCCAGTCGTCGTCCAGAGAATTGCGGCGAGTAAATCACCCGCACACGGCTCCATAGGGGCTCTCTGGTACAACATTGCTCATTATGCACTGAGACCCTGGCTGTGGATTGCGGTCGCTTTAGCGTCGCTATTGGTGGTGCCTATGGGTGAACCACTGGTCAGTCCCGTCGAAGGAACCGTTGTCTCCATCAGTGACAACAAAGACCGAGTCTCCATCGCCGACGCCAGCGGCGCTCTCACAGAAATGGCCATCACTTCACCCGAGGGTTGGGCCGGAGTGCTTCCCACCATACGGGTCAAAGAGAAGGACATCGTCAAAACAGATTCTATCATCGCGAGTACCGATTCAGAGAAGGCTTATGTCGTGATGTTTCGCTACTTACCAGCAGGTCTTTTAGGCATCGTCGTCGCAAGTCTATTAGCCGCATTCATGTCAACGATTGATACTCACGTTAATCTTGCCGCCAGTTACTACGTTAATGATTTACACCGTCGCTTTTTTGTATCGAATCGAAAAGCAGAGTACTACGTTTGGGTCGCACGAATCGCCAGCATATTTATTCTTCTTGAAGGAGCTCTGCTCGCTTCCATCTCAACCTCCATCAGTGATCTGTTCACTTTTTTCCTCGCTTTCCTAGGCGGGGTGGGTCCGATCTACATGATGCGTTGGCTGTGGTGGAGAATTACCGCATGGAGTGAAATTACAGCGATGGTGACCTCCAGTGTAAGTACGACATACATCACCTTTGCAGCGAACGAAAATTGGTCACTCGGCCCACTCTCTCCCGGTGGAATCATCTCTGCAGAGGGACGCATTCTGATCGTCGTCAGTCTCTCAACATTGGCGGCTCTTGCCGTCACTCTTATCAAGCGGCCACGAGACCCGGCTAAACTCGTTCCCTTCTATCAGCGGGTTCGTCCCGCAGGATTTTGGGGACCCGTTCGCGCGCTTTCTCCAGAGACTCCTGTACGACATGAAGGTTTCATGATCGTCGCTGGAATCATTGGAGGCCTAGCACTGGTTTGGGGTTTGACCCTAGGCCTAGGTGCCCTACTTCTTGGTAAAACCTGGTCTGCTCTTGCCATGACCATCTCTTTCATAGGAGCACTCGTTACAGGTTGGACCCTGCCGATTTTGCTCCGGGAGGACGAACACCTCATCGATCATGAAACCTCAACCAGCAAAAATACCAAGGATATGAAGAACACCTGATGAGCCTGCGAATCAACGACCGATCTTTCATTCTCTTCGCTGTCGCAGTTTGGGCAGGCTTCCTCTTCGTCAGAGCCACCGGGCCCGATGACATATACTCCCGTGACCAAATCAAAGTTGCGGCTTATGTTCTCGACATCGTAGAAAATGACGCTTGGCTGTGGCAAGAAGATCACCAAGGCAATTTCGCCTCAAAGCCTCCTCTCACGCAATGGCTCGGAGCAGCGGCGACGCAAGCGTACGGTGAATTCCATCGTCTCACACTTTCCTTTCCATCTTGGCTAGCGACCTTGGTCACAATTCTTCTGTTGATGGGCTGGACCGCTCGGGAGTTTGGTAGGGGAGCTGCGCTATGGTTACCGCTTCTTTTCCTAGCAAACAATATGGGCATCAGAGAGATACTCTTAGCGCGCAGTGACACCTTGTTCCAGTGCACCATCGTCGTGATCGCTCTTGGATCTTGGCACGCTTGGATGGATGGCGATAAGGCGTGGTGGGTGGCGGTAGGCTCACTTGCAGCACTGATGACGAAAGGGCCGCTCGGCATTCTTCTCGGCCTTCTTGGGTTACTCTCCTGCGTATTCCGCAACAAAGAAAACCCTGCCACAATCCGACGATTGCCATGGAAGAAAATCGTCATCGCACTCTTACTCGCTTCCATACTGCCAGCCCTTTGGCTGTACCAAGCGAACCTCGATAGCGATGGACGTGCCGTTGCCAAGTTGATTCATGATGAATTAATCGAACACGCGATTGGGGAGCGAGAAGAAGATAATCAGCAAGTGTGGTGGCACCACCTCTTGCCCATCGCATGGTTTCTCACCAAATTGGCACCGGCCAGTTTGTTCGCTCTATCCGCACTCAAAAGAATCTTCAAAAATCCCCGCCCAGAAGGTCGCGAACGAAGATCAGAACTCTTTGTCACCACCTGGCTGCTCGGTGGCCTAGCCCTGCTCTGCTTAGGCACGCATCATCGATTCGTCCACTTATTGGCGATCTTGCCTCCGACAGCCATCCTTGCCTCTCGTCAAATCGCTATGTGGTGGCAAGACGAAAGGAAATCGATGATGTGGGCCACTGTTTGCCTATCCTTGGTGCTGCCTCTTGTCGGGGTATACCTGAACATTATCGATGTCGGTTCAAAAGAAATCGTCCTGACTGAAAAATCGAGAGCGTTCACTTCTGCAGCGATAAAAGAAGCGGGAAGCAACGCACAGTTTGAGTTCTTTGAAGTCCATGCCGGACTGCAAGTCCATCTCTCTCAGCATAAAAAGTTTACCTCCGCTAAAGATCTCTCAAACGTTCTCGAATCTGACCAACCTCTCTATCTCATCGCAGACGACGAACAGAGAATACGCGAGCTCGCAGGGCAACAAGATGTTGAAATTATTGACGTCGCCCTTCGATATCCAACAGATCCCGGAAACCTCATCATGCTCGCCAGCAAGGGTGCCTCTGGCACACCCCGTGAGCAAAAGAGGAGAGCCCCCTCATTTTACATCCTGACTCTCCTTTCCATTGCGACCTCCCTACTACTCTACGGAAGCCAAAACTATGCACGAAAGGGTCTCAGTGTTTGAATAGAGGCTATGTAGCACATGCTTCCTTGAGATCGGGACCCGCGGGGCCTAATCTGGGAGGAACCCCGCTAGTTTAGTCACGCAATTTTAAGGACGACGTTCAGCAATCTTCTTTAGAGCGTCGAACCTCAATTGCCAAAAGTTCAATTTCAGTATCTGCTTCCAGAAGGGAAGAAGATGTTTTCAAGAGACCATCTTTTGCTACTTGTTCCATTTCTGGCAATCGCAATCCTTCTAACGAGTTCCATCGCCAATGGGGCAGACGCTCCCTTTCGACGTGGCGATGTCAACGATGACGGATCGGTCGATATTTCAGACCCCATCGTGATCTTGGGCTACCTGTTTTCAGGGGCATCCATACCCACGTGCATGGACGCTAGCGACTCCAACGACGATGCACAGGTCAACGTTGGAGATGCCATTCATCTTCTGGGATACATCTTCAACAATGGCACACCTCCTCCAGCACCGGGTCCTCTCACATGCGGACCCGACGTCACCGATGACACTCTCGGATGCTACTCGAATAGCTGTGATAGTGGAGGCGACCCAGAACGCATCGCCGTTGGCCATCTCCTTCAACGCATCGCATACGGACCGCTGCCGGGGCAGATTGATGGTGTTCTCGCCAACAGCATCGAATCGACCATTCTGGCTCAACTCAATCCCGCTCCCGGCACAGACCCCAATCCGGTGATGGACTCACTGGAACAAAGTTTCACGATTCCGGTTCCCCATGCCATCGAAGATTTCTTGTTGCGACCCAATGGTCGCTATCACTACTTCCTAGGAACGGAAGAGCCGCCCACCGATTGGACCCAGCCTTCCTTTGATGACAGTAGCTGGCCCGTGGGAACTTCCGGATTTGGTCGCGGAGACCGGGACGATGTGACCGAGATTCCTGAAATCAATAACGGCCTGCCTTCGATCTACATACGAACACGATTTATTACGCCAATGACCTCCGCCTCCGGATTGCCCTACCTGAAGATGCTTTACGACGACGGATTCGTCGCCTACCTCAATGGAGTCGAGTTTGCCCGCAGCGTGCGAACCAATGGCATTCCCCACGTGGAAGGCAATCCTCCCACCTTCGACCAGTACGCCACACAAAACCATGAAGCAGTTTTTGCAGAGTATTTCCAGATTCCTGCCGGATTGCTGCAACCGGGTGTGAACACGCTAGCGGTCCAGGGTCACAACGCAGTCAATAGTGGAGACTTCACTCTAAGGCCGACCGTCGTCACGCGGACACTGACCGGAGGAGAGCGTCTTTACTTCCCCACTGAAAACGAACTTCAGAGAGTGCCGTTTATCCGCGGAATCTACTCGGACTATCAGCTTCAGAAGGTCCTTGGTGAGTTTTGGGAAAACCACTTCGTGACTGACGAGGACAAGCTTCATAATCTGCTGGGCGGCTTCCGCAACCGCTACAACCATCGCGTCTACGGCAACAACAATGGGGCAAAGAAGATCTCCAACACTCTCGAGTTCGCAGAGTATGACTTCTTCTGTGACAACGCTCTCGGACAATTCGGCGACCTGCTGCTTTACAGCGCCAGCAGCGTGCCAATGCTGGTGTACCTCGACAGCATTCTCAACAACGCCAACCAACCCAATGAAAACTATGCCCGTGAAATTCTGGAACTGCACACTTTGGGAGTCGACAACGGTTACACCCAGGCGGACATCGAAGAGGTCGCACGTGTCTTCACCGGCTGGGCCATCACCCGGGTTCCCTACTCGATGGTTCAGAACTTCCCGGATTATGTCGACAACCCGATCACTTCCAGCCCTCACAACATGACCGAAACTGCTCTGATTGAAATCGGGGATGAGTGGAAGTACATGAAGGGCCTCACCGAGCCTTCCCCCGACCCTGTGGGAGGAGCGACGACACTCTGGACCCAGCCTAACTTTGATGACACGTCTTGGCTTTCCGGTCCCACCGGCATCGGCATGGGAGACGGCGACGATGCGACGATCCTCGATGACATGGATAACAACTACACTTGTTTCTACGCCCGCAAAATCTTCAACATTTCAAACCCGGCGATGCCGGAGTATCTGGAACTTTCCGTGGACTTCGATGACGGATACGTCTGCTACCTGAACGGCGTCGAGATCCAGCGTAGTTCGACCATGAACAACACGGGCTTCCCGCCGCCGCATACCGCAGTCGCTACAGGCGGACATGAAGCCAACGGTACACCGGACCTGATCGATCTGAACCACCTACGGCACCTTCTGGTGGCAGGGGACAATACCTTGGCATTCCAGATCCACAACCTGAGCATCACCAACAATGATGCATCCTTCCTGCCGAGGTTAACCACGGGAGTTCCCACCAGCCGTCACATCGATGCCAATGACCCCCATGGTCTGTGGACTTTCGCCTTCAACGCGCTGAACCATGACACGGGATCGAAAACCATCTTCCCTGGAACACCCTACGAGTTGTTGATTCCCGGGGGACGCGTGGGGATAGACGGCATCCAGGACGCTTACGACCTCGTCGGGAGCCTCG
>JACKQG010002457.1_pt1 | contig 24199 bp, 19 predicted proteins | sample 8237621 | NCBI WGS metagenome assembly JACKQG01 (sample SAMN15677084, study PRJNA649215) | marine metagenome | biome: marine; feature: Black Sea; material: saline water; isolation source: suspended particulate matter (SPM) from the Black Sea western gyre | collected 2013-06-09/2013-06-10 | depth... | reverse complement strand
GACTTTAGTCACGAATGATAAACTGAATCGCATTCGTGAAGTGGCGGGTGATGGTCTCCACATCGAAAGTTGGACGACTTGAGGTAAGTTTTTTCATTATTGGTCTGTGGAGGCGTATAGCATTTCTACCGGAGGCCAGCTTTTAAATGATTAATGATGCTGGGTCCCCGCTAAAGACATGCGAGGATGACAATATTATTGGGTTTGATCCACAGCCCGCTGCTTTCATATGAAGGCTCTTTGGTTTGTTAATTTGGCTGGAGGATTTGTTCTGTTACTTTTTCGGCCTGGATCCAATCTGAGTGGCCGTCCATAATTTAGTGTTGAGTTTTGAGTGTTGAGTTTTGAGTTAGGATTGAGATTAATTGAAGCTGGGTCCCCGCTTAAGACATGCGAGGATGACAATATTATTGGGGATTTCTGTGTCCTCGGCGTAGTTTTTGCTATGCCTGCGTCGATTTTGGGCTTCCGCCTTACCGGAGAAAATTTCGCACGTTCTCGTAATAAAAGCACTTTTTTAGAGGCCCCATTTAATTGTTGGCAATAAATTCTTGACAATGGGAAGCTTTAGGCCTAAAGTATCTCTCTCGTTTATCCCTAAAGTCGTGAATGGTGGGGAATAAAATCAGACAAAAGCTTATTTAGAATATTTAGAAGGAGATTTTGAAATGTCAACAAAGGTTGCAATTAACGGATTCGGCCGGATCGGCAGGGCCGTAGCAAGAATTATTTTCCAAAGACAAGGCGATCTGGAATTAGTCGCTATCAATGACCTTTCGGACGCCAAGAGCCTTGCTCATCTGTTCAAATATGATACCGTAATGGGCAAATGGAACGGCACAGTCGAGGCAAAGGACGGCAATTTAGTCATTAACGGCAAAACCGTGAAGGTTTTGGCAGTCAGGAATCCCGCCGAGCTGCCCTGGAAGGACATGGGCGTAAAGATTGTTCTGGAATCGACAGGCATCTTCCGCTCAGCCGAATCACCTAAGGGCGGTTACGCCGACCATATCAAGGCAGGGGCCGAAAAGGTGCTGTTAAGCGTCCCGGCCAAGGACAATATCGATGCGACTATCGTTTTGGGTGTAAACGACGACCAGTTGACCAGTAAAGTTAAATGCGTCTCGAACGCAAGCTGTACGACCAATTGCCTTGCCCCTCTATGCAAGACCCTCAATGATACATTTGGTATCGAGAATGGAGTTATGACTACCATTCACGCTTATACCAACGACCAGAATGTGGCCGATATGATACATTCCGACCTGCGTCGTGCCCGCGCGGCGGCGGCAAACATTATTCCAACAAGCACAGGCGCCGCAAAGGCCATCGGAAAAGTGGTTCCCGCTCTTGATGGTAAACTCGACGGTTTCGCCGTCCGGGTGCCTATTCCGGTTGGAAGTATCGTTGACCTTGTGGTTAATGTTAAAAAAGATGTTACCGCTGCCAGCGTAAATGCGGCAATGAAAGCAGCAGCAGAAGGCCCGATGAAGGGCATCCTGGTTTATTGCGACGAGCCCATAGTCAGCAGTGACATCGTTAATAACCCGGCTTCAAGCATATTCGACTCTCTGTGCACCATGGTCATCGGCAGGATGGTTAAGGTCGTTAGCTGGTACGACAACGAGTGGGGTTACTCGAACCGCAGCGTCGATATTATGGAAAAAATGGCAAAGATGTAGTTTAAATATAAATCCGAAATCAGAAGTTCGAAAAGTGAAAAGTGCCTAAAGTGAGCTAAAGTTACAGCTTTGAGATAGTTTCTAAATATGGATTCGCGCTTACGCGGGAATGACATAAAAAGTGGGAATGACATAAAATGCAGGTACAAGAAATGGCTAAGAAAACTATTGGTGATATCGATGTAAAGGGCAAAAAGGTCCTGATGCGATGCGACTTTAATGTTCCACTGGATGAAAATTGCAACATTACGAGCGATGACCGAATCGTTAAGGCGCTGCCTACAATCAAGACAATCCTGGCCGGCGGCGGTGCGCTTATACTTATGAGCCACCTCGGCAGACCTTCAGGTCAAAAAGATGACAAATTGTCTCTGGCGCCTGCGGCCAAAAGACTCTCGGAGCTTCTGGGACAAGAGGTCATCTTCACCGAAGACTGCATCGGCCCCGAGGTAAAGGCCAAGGCCCAGGCGCTGGCCGGCGGCGAGTGTATGCTGCTCGAAAACCTGCGCTTTCATAAAGAAGAAACGATAAAGGACAAAGCGGCAAAAGAAGATGCACAACTGCGGCAGGCAAAAGACGATTTTGCACAGCAGCTTGCGGATATGGCGGATGTTTATGTTGACGATGCTTTCGGCACGGCACACAGAGATAACGCTTCAATGTACACAGTGCCGGTTCTGATGGAAGGCAAGCCCCGGGTAATCGGCTTCCTTATCGAAAAGGAATTAAAATTCTTAGGCGAAACATTGCAAAATCCGGAAAGACCCTTCGTCGCGATATTGGGCGGAGCGAAGGTTTCGGACAAGATTGGCGTCATTGAAAATCTGATAGATAAGGTCGATCGGATTATTATTGGCGGGGCGATGGCATATACGTTCCTCAAAGGCAGAGGCAAGAGCATCGGCAAAAGCCTGTGCGAGAACGACTTCATTGACAAGGGTCAACAACTGCTGGAACAGGCCGCGGAGGCAGGTTGTGAAGTAATCCTGCCGGTGGACCACGATGTAGTACGTAAGCTCATGGCGGGAGCGGCACATCGAACCGCCGTCGGCGATATTGATCCGGGCTATCAGGCGGTGGACCTTGGGCCGATTGCCATCGAGACGTTTTCAAAGAACATAACCGACGCCAAAACCATCTTCTGGAACGGGCCGATGGGTGTTTTCGAAATACCACCCTTCGATCAGGGCACTAAAGCCATCGCTTTGGCCGTTGCCGAGGCCACAGACAAAGGTGCACGCAGCATAATCGGCGGAGGTGACAGCGCGGCGGCAGTACAAAAACTCGGTCTGGAAGACAAAGTGAGCCATATTTCCACGGGTGGAGGCGCTTCGCTCGAATTTCTGGAAGGCAAAAAGTTCAAGTGCCTTGAAATCCTTGATGAGAAATAGAGTTCATCATTAGCGGTATCCAATCAAAGATGCGATTGCCCAAAGCAGGAACAGTTGAGATAGTGCCGTCGATACTAAGCGCCGACTTTGCCCGTCTGGCTGACGAAATAGCTATAGTTGAGTCGGCCGGTGTGAGTATTGTGCATCTCGATGTGATGGACGGCCATTTTGTCCCGAATATCACTATTGGTCCGCCCGTGATTGCCAAGCTTCGCAAGTGCAGCCGTCTTGTTTTCGACGCCCATCTGATGATAAGTGAGCCGGGCAAATATGCGGAGTCTTTTATCGAAGCAGGCGCCGACCACATAACATTTCATATCGAAGCAGCCAATCAGCCGCTAAAGCTTATCGACAAAATACACAATTTAGGATGCACCGCCGGGATATGTCTGAATCCGGAGACTCCCGTCGATGCCATCAAGAGCGTTGGGCCAGTCTGCGATATGGTTTTGGTGATGACAGTGCGCCCCGGCTTCGGCGGACAGAATTTTATGCCCGAGGCGGCGAAAAAAATAAGCAAAATCAGAGATATTGTCGGCCCCGATATCCGCATAGAAGTCGATGGGGGGATAGACCCCAAAACCACACCAATAGTGGTTTCATACGGGGCCGATACGCTTGTTGCAGGCAATGCAATATTCGCAAAAAAGGACCGTATTGCCGCAATCAACGCCATTCGAAAAGCGGCCGAGTAAAGTTTCCCAATTTTTTATGGCCATTTCTGCTGCTTTTTGGTAGAATCCCTGTATTACTTTGTTGATATGTCGATGCCGGAATATGCCGCGCTGAATGCGGGATTTGATTAAATACGGGTTGCTATGGGCAAACAAGTTAAATCAAAATGGAACGGCTTTTCATTGAGGCCGCGAAAAGAGATGCCCGAAGGATTGTGGGTTCGCTGCCCGGGCTGTGAGCACATGCTTTATAAAAGCGCCGTAGAAAAGAACCTTAATGTCTGCCCGGATTGTAACTACCACTTTCGCATCGCGGCGAAGACCCGGATTAAGTATCTGGTCGATGAAGATTCCTTCCATGAGATTCTTGGCACCCTAAAGACCGAGGACCCGCTGGGCTTTAAGTTCAGGGGAACCACTTATAAAAAGCGGCTTAAAGAAGACACAAAAAAATCCGGCGCAAAAGAGGCTATGCGGATTGGCAAGGCCTTTATCAAAGGCAGAGGGGTTATATTAGCGGTAATGGAGCCGAATTTCCTGATGGGCTCTATGGGTTTCGTAGTTGGTGAGAAACTCTGTGCTGCGGTTGATATGGCAATGGACGAAAAACTGCCCCTTGTAGCGGTATGCAGCTCCGGCGGCGCAAGGATGCACGAGGGGGTAATCTCATTAGGGCAGATGGCCAAGACGTCGGCAACCCTGGCGAAATTCGACGAGGCCGGGGGACTTTATATCTGCGTCCTGGCCGACCCGACTACCGGCGGCGTTACCGCCAGCTTTGCAATGTTAGGCGATTGTATAATAGCCGAGCCGGGGGCGCTTATCGGGTTCGCCGGACCGCGCACGATTGCCGAAACAATAAAAGTCGAGCTGCCTAAAGGTTTCCAGACCGCCGAGTTTATGCTGGAGCACGGCTTCGTGGATATGATTGTCCACCGAAAAGACCTTCGCAGCGAAATCGCCCGCCTTATCGACTATTGCCATAAGTAGCATCCTTATGCTGAGTGCTCAAAAGTTTACGGCCAGCACCGAAAGAACTTTGTAAGGATATATTGTTCCAGAATAAACAGGTCCGTTTATGATAGCATTAGGCATTTTTCTGCATTCGGTAGGGGGCTTTGCAGCGGGAAGTTTTTACATCCCTTTCAAAAAAGTCCGCAACTGGGCGTGGGAGAGTTACTGGCTTGTAAACGGAATTTTGTCCTGGATTATAATGCCCTGGATTATCGCACTTGTGACAGTGCCGGGACTGATTTCAATTCTGCGGGAAGCACCGAAAAGCAGTATCTTCTGGACTTATCTTTTCGGTCTGCTCTGGGGGATCGGCGGCCTTACGTTCGGACTGTCGATGCGCTATCTCGGAATGTCGCTGGGATATGCAATCGCGCTGGGATTTTGCGCGGCGTTCGGGACAATTATCCCGCCGATATATTTCGGCACCTTCGGTGATTTAATCACCATCGCCTCAGGCCTGACCACACTCGGAGGCGTACTTGCCTGCCTTATTGGTATTGCAATTTGCGGCTGGGCGGGTATATCCAAAGAAAAAGAACTGCCAGAGGAAAAAAAGAAAGAGACGATTAAAGAATTCAACTTCACGAAGGGGCTCTGGGTCGCGATATTCGCCGGCGTAATGAGTGCGTGCATGGCATTCGGCATAGCCGCCGGAAAACCAATCGCCGAACTCGCCGTCGAGCGGGGCGTACCGTCTTTGTGGCAGAACAGCCCGATTTTTATCTGTATCCTTGCGGGTGGATTCACGACTAATTTTATCTGGTGCGTGCTGCTGAACATAAAAAACCGTACAACGAAAAATTACCTCGATACCAGCAATGCGTCACTTGCCGGCAACTATGTCTTTTCCGCATTAGCAGGAATTACCTGGTACTTCCAGTTTATGTTCTATGGAATGGGCACAACCAAAATGGGACAGTACGACTTTTCGAGCTGGACCATCCACATGGCCTTTATCATCGTCTTCAGCAATATATGGGGCTTGATATTCCGTGAATGGAAAGGAACCAGCCGTCGTACACACACCATCATTTTCTCCGGGATACTTGTGCTCATACTGTCAACATTCATCGTTGGATTAGGAAACTACCTTGGGTCGATTGGAAAGTAAGACCTGAAATCCGTGAAGTATTGAAAAGGTCGATGCCGGGTAAGTGTTTTGGGAGAGTTTGAGAATGGCAAATAAAGAGACAATGACGTCAAGACAGCGCGTTTTGAAAGCTCTCAATCACGAGGTTCCCGACAGGGTCCCGATTGACCTCGGAGGATTTCAAACGGGGATACATAAAAGAGCGTATTCTGAATTGCTATCGCATCTTGGATTAACAGAAGAAATAACAATTCTCGATCCCGTTCAGCAGCTCGCTAAACCGAGCGAAGAAGTTTTAGAGCGTTTCAGGGTTGATATCCGCTATATATGTGCGCACGGGCCGGACGATTTCAAAGGCGGCATCGAGCAGAATACCCGCAACGGTAAGCTCTGGCATGACCTAAAGGACGAATTCGGCGTGGTCTGGTCGATGCCGGATGAGCAGCAGCTTTATATGGACATCTCGCATCATCCACTTGCCGACGCGAGCTGTAAAGATATCGAAGATTATCCTTTTCCGGATGGCAGCGACTCAAGCCGCTTCACGGGAGTTCGCGAAGCGGCGCTGCAGATGCGCAACGACACACCTTATGCCATATCAACCGGTATTGGCGGGGTGGTCTATGAATACTGCTGGTATATGCGCGGGCTCGAAAGATGGCTTATGGATACGATAGAGAATCCGGCCTTTTGTGAGGCGCTGCTGGATAAAACACTCAAATTCTGGATGGATTATCATACCGGCTTTCTGGGCGAGGTGGGAGATATCGTCGATGTAGTGATGATAGGCGACGATTTGGCGGGTCAGAGCGGGCCGCTGTTTTCACCGGATTTTTACCGAAAAATAGTCAAGCCCAGACAGAAAAAGCTCGTCCAGCATATCAAATCGCTAACAAAAGCTAAAATCTGGTATCATACGTGCGGGGCCTGTTTCGAATATATCCCGGAGCTTATCGACAACGGTATCGATATTCTCAATCCCGTCCAGATAGGCCTGGTAAATATGGAACCTCAAAAGCTCAAAGATATGTTCGGAAGCCGGATTACGCTTTGGGGCGGGGGTATAGATGCCCAGCACGTTCTTGCCTTTGCCAAACCCGACCAAATCAGGGAGCACGTGCGGAAAAACCTGGAAATCTTTAAGCAGGGAGGGGGCTACGTGTTCAACAACGTCCACAACATACAACTCGGTGTACCTCCCGAAAACATCGTTGCTCTATTCGATGCAGCCTATGAATTCGGGTTTTATGATTGAGAATTAAGTACAAATATCTAAATAAGGTAAATCTTCTCTTTCACTTCTGACGAAATATCCATATAATTTCGCACTTACTTTTGTTTTCGGAGTAGTTAATAAATCAAATTCTCAAATTTTCGAATAAATTTTTGCAGGGATTTATATGTTTAAAATTTTATCTCAAAAACCTCTATCAGTTATAATGGTGTTGATTTTGTTAATATGCATCCCCGGCAAAACTCTACACGCTCAATCCTCAAACAAACAATTTACCGACAACACATCAGAACTTATACAAAAACCGACATTCCTGATACCAGCCATAGCAAAGCAGAATAGACCCATAGCACTGATAGTTGTGCAGCAAGATGACGAATGGCTGGTTGCGGCGGCGGCCCCTGCGGCCGCAAAGATACGCCAGGTAAATAAAACACCTATTCTTTTGAAATGGGCATCAAAAGAAAATCCCCGACAACAAAAAATGCTTGAGCAACTGGAACCGGTAACGGGTTTCTGCACCATACTATCATCGAACCCGACATTCACCCTCGACCAAATCAACGACAATCCGACGATATGCAATATTCCGACAAAATCCGAACCTGCCGAAGCGAGCCTGCTTCTCGCGGGTCATTTTTGGCAAAAAGCCGACTCTGTAGTTATCGCATCCAGATATGACCCTGCCGCTATTATCATGGGCTCCGCTTTGGCTTCACATTCCTGTGTGCCTCTTATCGTCTCAACCGGAAAAGAGCAGCTAAATACCCTTTCACAAAAACTGAACTCTTTGAAGGTTAGACGTATCATATACGTAACTTCGAAAAACAGCCCGACTGATTCCGAGAATCTTTTTCCCGGGCATAAAACGGAAATTATCGACATCAAAGAAACCCAAAAGCGTTTAATTCAAAAGCTCCGAGCCCCAAGCATACAAAATATTATTCTCTTTCGCGTTCCTGATAACTCAACCGACGAAGGGTCCATATCCTGGCTGGCTCCTTACCTTAGCCTTATACACGGCTCGGCTCTTGTGCCATGCTACTCTTCAGACCCATCGAAGGCCCAGTCAAAAATCGAATCTGTGATTCGAAGGTACTCGCTGAGGCCAAGAACAATAACCATATTAGGAGACTATGAAGCAGTCGATATTGTCACGAACGAAGAAGAAGTAGGAGAAGTAGGAGAAGAAGGAGAAGAAGGAGAAGTCGGAGAAGAAGAATACCCGAACACTTATGAAATATCTACGGAACTTTCCCCTCCTCTTCCAGAAGGTCAGGCTGCCCGGATGGGAATCGGCCGAATTCCGTTCCATCAATTATGGGCAGCCTCAACACTCATAGCTTATGGCGTCGCACGAGACCATATTCTCGCTCAGCAACAGCCATATGTCGTCATGATAGCCAATCCAAGCACCGAATACAGCACGCTGCCGCTTTGTGAGACCATTAGCAGGGCAACCGCCGGAGAATTCAAGAACCTTGGAATTAAAATAAACGAGTTTTACGGCATTTCTTGCAAAAACGAGCTTCTCAGGAGCTCCGTCGAAAAATCTCAATTCATAATATACGAAGGTCATATAACCGACTTTTCATTGTTCGGCAACACCTCTTACTTCGAAGACGAAGAGGAGATTTACCCCTATGAATATGAACAAAGCCAGTATGAATATTACAACGATACGACGGATTTCATGGAAAACGATACGGATGTTTATGATGATTCACCGGGCGACGATGACAACTCACACGATGCTGTAATAAATATGCAGGAACAAAACGAACAGACGGATTCGGATTATCATATGTTTGACGATGACGGGGACAGCCAGCTTTACGATATTTCGCAAACTACAGAACCTTGTAAGCTGGAGGCAATACCCCTGGTCGTAATTCAAAGCTGTCACTCATTAGACGATACGGTCCTGGATATTCTGACCTCCGGTGCTATAGGCATAATCGGCACCAAGACCAATATTCACAGCGCCTCCGGAAGTGCATTTATCAAGGCGTTTTGCGATGGTCTCTTGTACAGAAGCGACACCATAGGCGAAGCAATGCGTGACGCGAAAAACTACCTTTTATGCGTAAGTGCTCTCAAAGAAGCACGGGGGCATACACAATACTCCAAAGTCAAGAGGGCGGCATACAGCTTCCATTTCTGGGGCGACCCGGAGCTTCGGATTTTTTCCGGCTTACAAAACAGACAGAAGATAAAACCTGTCTCAGGGACATTTGACCGGCCCGACAAGATTACTGTTACAATACCAAATAAGCGTTCACCAACATCAAGAACTGAAAAGTATTTCCTTCGCATGTTTCCCGGCAGCGAAGCCGCAGGCATTCTAAAAAGAATCAAGGAGAAAGAAATTCGCAGGGTAGCACCCATATACTTTTTCAGAATTCCAATGCCAAAGAGCTTTGAGCCCTCACAATATGCCGGCCTGAAAAAAGCGGACGACACCACAGTCCGAGCTTTGTTTTTTGTTGATTCTTTTAAGCGATTCCTCTATATAGTTTATTTTCCTGAAAAAGAGGAAAAAGAGGAGGTTTTTGCTCTCCAATTTATAAAAAAAGAAGTAACCGCCGGAACGCAATTTTAAATTTTCCGAGAAAGTAAATGTTTAACCGTAATCGCACAGCAATACTGGCAGCAGTAATACTTACCGCCGCGTTTCTTTTGTGCGTATGGCTGCGGATGAAATATACCTGGAAACCGGTTTGGGCCCATGGTACGAGAGGATGGCGTCTGACATACGATATCAGTTTTTCCTTCACAAAAGGAGATAAAATCCAAATCGCCATTCCGGACAGCACGCCACAAAACCGACTCTGGCGTGAAACTTTTTCACATGAAGGCATTTTGTTGGATTTACTAAGGAACAAAAGAACCAAAGGGCGCGGAGCATCGGCCGTATCAATGCCCGGCCATGAACGAGGCCGGTTTTTTGCCCAGTTTGATATACATCTCAGGCCCGACCATCAATCAAAGTTACCTGCCTCCGAAGAAAAAATGTCAGCTAATGACAGGGCTTACTACCTGCGAAACGAAAAATATATCCAAACAACAGGCCCAGAGCTCTCAAATATTTTGAAGCAGCTATCCAATCAGAAAATAACGAAAACCGAACTTTTAAACCATATCTTCGATTATTGCGCGGAAAATATCGCCAAAGGCCAAAAAGACACGTTCTCAGATGCTACCAACACACTGGAGCATATTGTTGGCAGCACGCTTGGCCGCGCCCGGGCCATGGCAGCCCTTTGCAGGGCATCCAAAATACCGGCACGATTGGTGGCCGGTTTCATTCTTGAAAATAATCAGCAGGCCAAGGTTCATTATTGGGTCGAAGTATTTGCTCAAAAAAACTGGCAGGCTTATGATCCCGAGAACGGTTATTCCGTCCAACTGCCAATTACTTTTCTGCCCGTCAGTCGTGACAGCATCGACATCGTCAGGGGCATCAAAGCTCTCGGCTATCAATCCAGATTTTCTATAAGTCAAATGCTGCCTCCTCCCTCTTTGGCTTCTTCACAAGAGAGGCGATTATGGAACATTTTCGATTTGACCCGATTACCACCGAGTATGCAGGAAATAGTGTCCCTGATACTTCTTTTACCATTGGCGGCACTAATAACAACCATCTTTCGTAATATAATCGGCATACAAACCATCGGCACCTTCACACCAGGCCTGATTGCGCTGAGCTTCATCCATGCCGACTGGCATACCGGCGCCATTGTGTTTGTTATTGTCCTGTGCGTCGGCATACTGGCAAGAATAATCCTGAATAAACTGCAGCTTCTTATGGTGGCCCGGCTAAGTATCATCCTTACCCTGGCCGTTTTGTGCATGGTTCTGGCAGTAGCGGTTCTTGACTACCTGAGTCTGACGCCAAGCGCCAGCGCAGTGGTACTGCCAATCGTTATATTGACAATGATGATCGAACGATTCAACATCATAGCCGAAGAAGATGGTCTGCCGAACGCCTTAAAAATATTTGCTTTAACTATTTTTGTGGCAGCATCCTGCTTCCTGGTGATGAAAGTGGATTGGTTCGGCAGGACAGCCCTTATATTTCCTGAGGTACATTTATTGAACATAGCAATACTTATACTCATAGGACGTTATTCAGGATACCGGCTCAGCGAAATCTGGCGGTTTCGTGATGTAACACAAACACCCCTTAATTGAGAGGTTCGCATGGTTCGCCTAAGTAAATCTTCTTTTTGGTCTTGGCCGTCGGTACTCAGGCGAAACGGAATTATGGGCATAAACTCTCGTAACATTAATCTCATATTTCCGCTGAACCCCCGTTCACATTACGCTGTGGTTGACAACAAAGCCCTAACGAAAAAGTTATGCGAATCACAGCTCATACCCGCTCCGGAGACCTACGCATTAATCCAGCACTTCGGAGATATAAAAAAAAGCATCGACCTTCTGTTCAGCCTGCCGGGCTTTGTCATAAAACCAACTCGCGGCGCGGGAGGGCGCGGCGTTCTGGCTATTGCTAATCGAAAAGGCGATGAATTTCAAAATGCCAAAGGAGAACTGTTCCCTTTGGAACAGATAAAATATCACATCTCTACTATACTGTCGGGACTTTACTCGCTTAGCGGACATCCCGACCAGGCAATGATAGAAAAACTCATCAAACCTCATCCCGCGTTCAATGAGCTTACCGTTGCCGGTACGCCGGATATCCGAATCGTGCTCTACAAAACCACGCCGATAATGGGCATGCTCCGTCTGCCTACAAAGGCATCGAGAGGACGCGCAAACCTGCATCAGGGAGCTGTTGGTGTGGGCATAGACCTCGAAACAGGAATAACACGCGGGGGGGTTTGGCGAGACCGTTCATTTGATATCCATCCCGACACCGGAGCTTATATACAAGGGGTTGTGATTCCGAACTGGAACAACGTGCTGAAAACAGCAATGCAGCTTAGCCGGGCAATAGGTCTGCAATATGTTGGGGTGGATGTTCTTCTGGATGCCGAAGACGGGCCGTTGGTATTGGAGGCCAATGCAAGGCCGGGCTTGTCTATTCAAATTGCCAATCGCTGTGGGATACGGACAAGGCTTAATGAAATAAATATTAAGCAAGGCCTTTCTCGATTAAGTTAAATATAGCCTGTTCCAAAATTGGGTAAAAGAAGATTCCCAAAATCCCTCTTTCACTTCTGACGAAATATCCTTATAATTCTGGACTGAAATTTGTTTTGGAGTAAGCAATGGGGTATTTTCGGAAAAATATTGAAAAAGTACAAGGTTACGAGCCGGGTTTTCAGCCTAAGGAAACGGATGTGGTAAAGCTCAACACAAATGAGAATCCGTATCCTCCCTCGCCTGCGGTATTAAAGGTGCTGACTGAACTCAGTCCGGAACGGCTTCGCCGGTACCCCGATCCGCTCGGAAACGAATTCCGGCAGGCGGCGGCCGAGGTCAATGGTGTCGAGCCTGAAAATATTATGTGCTGCAACGGGGGTGATGATTTGCTGACTATCGCTTTTCGAGCGTTTTGCGATGAAAACCGGCCCGTCGCTTATCCGGTTCCGACATATTCACTCTATCCCGTTTTAGCCAAATTGCAGAATTGCGAGGCAGTTGAAATTCCTTTCGACGCTGAATTCAACCTGCCTGCCAAATTGGCCCACACCAATGCCGCCCTGACCATAGTCTGCAATCCAAACGCACCAAGCGGCAGCTTTATAAGCATTGACGAGCTGGCTTCATTAGCCGATGAGCTCTCCGGGGTATTACTCGTTGATGAGGCCTATGTGGACTTCGCCGAGGCCAATTGCACGGAGCTGGTCAAAGAATTCGATAATATTATGATACTGCGCTCGTTGAGCAAGGGATATAGCCTCGCGGGTATTCGGTTCGGATACGTCATCGCCCAGCCGGACTTAATAAAAGGTCTGATGAAGGTCAAAGACTCCTATAATGTTGACGCCGTTGCCCTTGCCGTGGCAACCGCGGCGATAAAAGACCAAAAGTATTTCAGCGAAACAACCGAAAAAGTAAAGAAGGCCCGTGGTTTTTTGACCGAACAACTGCGTGATTTAAAATTTGAAGTCCCGCAAAGCTTCTCGAACTTTGTGCTTGCCAGGAGCAAAAACTCCCAGGCTGGCGAGATTTTCGACAAACTTAAAGAGCTAAGGATTTATGTCAGATACTTCAACCTGCCCGGCCTTGACGATAAGCTGAGAATAAGCGTAGGTACAGATGAACAAAATAATAAACTTATTTTTGCTTTGAAAGAAATCCTGTCACAAGAAACTGCCTCGCAAGACCGGGACGGGAATCAACAATAGTATATAAAAGGATATTCCAATGGATAAGCGAACCGCTGAAGTTCACAGGCAGACGAAAGAAACCGACGTTTCCATACAGCTTAACCTGGACGGCGACGGCAAATACGAGATTGACAGCGGTATCGGCTTTTTGGACCACATGCTCACGCACCTGAGCAAACACAGCAAAATCGACCTTATGGTCAAGGCCAAAGGTGACCTTGAAGTCGATGCACACCATACGGTCGAGGATATCGCGATATGCCTGGGTGAATGTCTATTGGAAGCATTAGGTGATAAAAAAGGTATCGCCAGATACGGACACAGCTCGTTGCCGATGGAGGATGCCCTGGCGAACGTTTCCGTTGACCTTTCGGGCAGGGCTTCCTGTGTATATAACGCTGAATACCGAACAGATAAAATCGGCGACTTCGACGTCGAGTGCCTGGAGGAGATGCTGCGGAGCTTTGCCAATAACGGAAAATTCAATCTGCATATAAACGTTCCTTACGGTACAAACAGCCATCATATAGCCGAGGCGATTTTCAAGGGACTGGGCAAAGCGCTCGGTACGGCTGTCGGTATTCAGGGCACGGATATCCCAAGTACAAAGGGGGTATTGTGATTGAGGAACCTAAGAGTGAATATCGAACCGGGATAGGCACCGATATCCACAGGCTCGTGGAAGGCAGAAAGCTCATGCTCGCCGGGGTGTATGTGCCGTATCCTGCCGGTCTGGCCGGACACAGCGATGGCGACGTGGGCCTGCACGCCGTTATCGATGCGCTGCTCGGTGCAAGCGGAATGGGAGATATAGGAACGTTGTTTCCCAGCTCCGCGGCGCGATGGAAAGACGCCGACAGCAAGGAGCTTCTGTTTATTGTAAAGGAACAGCTCGAAGAGAACAAATGGGAAGTCGTTAATGTTGACCTGATTATACATGCCGAAGAACCCAGGCTCGAGAAGGTCAAAGGCCAGATGAAAAGATGCATCGCTGGTCTTTTGGGTATTGCCTTTACATCCGTGAACGTAAAGGCTAAAACCAACGACGGACTCGGCGATATAGGCGCAGGAGAAGCAATGGCCGCTACGGCTACGGCGCTTTTGAGAAAAAAGAGAAGAAGAACACTATAGAGGGTATAAATCCGAATATCGAAATTCGAAACAAATTTAAAATTCGAATTATCAAAATCTAAAACAACTTAATTTTAAATTTTTCGGATTTAATACTTCAAATTTTAACAAAAAACATGGTTTCTCAGTAACAAGTGATATTGTGGTATTATTGCTTAACGATTTTTGATTGGTTTTGCTTATGGCACTGAATCTTTATAACAGTCTGACAAGAAGAAAAGAAGAATTCGAACCGCTTAACAAAGGCAGGGTCGGTATATACGTCTGCGGGCCAACTGTATATGGGCATGCACATCTTGGGCATGCGAAAAGTTACGTGAGCTTCGATATACTGACAAGGTATATGCGTTATCTCGGTTACGAGGTTACCTACGTGCAGAATATAACAGACGTCGGCCACCTCACCGACGACGCCGATGAAGGTGAGGATAAAATCGCCACCGCGGCAAAAAAAGAGAACAAGCATCCGATGGCCCTGGCCGAATATTACACTCGCAGCTACTTCGAAGATATGGACAAACTGAACTGTTTCCGGCCCGATATAAGCCCGAGAGCCAGCGGCCATATACTCGAACAAATAGGGATGGTAACGACGCTGCTGAAAAAAGGCTATGCTTATGAAGCCAACGGCTCGGTCTATTTCGATGTCTCCAAATTCGAAAACTACGGAAAACTATCCGGCAGAAACATCGACGAGATGATTGCCGGAGCACGGGTGGAGGTCTCACCGGACAAAAAGAACCCCGCCGATTTCGCTCTCTGGAAGAAGGCTGAGCGAAACCATATTATGCAATGGCCAAGCCCCTGGGGCATGGGTTACCCGGGCTGGCATCTGGAATGCTCGGTAATGAGCACGAAATATCTGGGAAAGACAATCGACATCCATGGCGGCGGGCTGGAAAATCAATTCCCACATCACGACTGCGAAATTGCCCAGTCGGAAGCTACCAATGATTTACAGTTTGTTCGATACTGGCTCCATAATAATATGGTCACCGTTGACGGGCAAAAGATGGGCAAGAGCCTGAATAATTTTATTACACTCAAACAGGCATTTTCCGGTACCCATGAGAGATTGACCAAAAGCTATGACCCACTGGCGGTAAGGCAGTTGATTTTGAACAGCCATTACAGAAGCCCGCTGGATTTTTCGGATGCGGCGTTGTTTGCGGCGCAGTCGGGCTATGGAAAAATAACCGAGACCGTTAAAGCCCTGCGAAAAAGAATGGAAATCGCCAGCACGGGTTCTATCGATGAGGAAATAGTAGAGCAGTTGAAACAGATGCGGGAAAAATTCGAAGCCGGAATGAACGACGACTTGAATACATCCGTTGGGCTGTCAGTTATGTTCGAGCTTGTCCGTCTGGCGCAGAGCCTGCTGGAGGACAGCCGTACAACAAAAGAAACCCTCAACCTGCTCGACGTTCTGTTCGACCGGCTCGGGGGCGATGTTCTGGGTATTGTGAAAGAGGACTATCAGCAGGACGCCACGGCCGATGAAGGGCTGACGGACAAGCTGGTAAATATCCTGATTGAGCAGCGAAAAGATGCTCGCACGAACAAGGACTTTGCCCTGGCCGACCAGCTTCGCAATACACTGGATGATATGGGTATCGTGCTGGAAGATAAGCCGGATATGACCACATGGAGGATGAAATGAGGATACTCGGTATCGACCCGGGTTTGCAGGTCTGTGGTTATGCCTGCCTGGAGATGGACGCCGATAATGAAAAGCTTATTGAAGCAGGTGTTATCCGTATAGAAAAAGGCCCGGCTATAGAAATAAAACTCAACAGGATCGCTGAAGATACCTGCTCGCTTCTCGAAAATTTCAAACCCGATGTGGTAGCTGTCGAAGAATTATACTCTCATTACGCCCACCCGAAAACTGCAATATTGATGGGACACGCAAGAGGTGTTATACTGCAACAGTGCGCACAGGCGGCAATTGAAGTAAGAAGCTTCAGTGCCACGCGTATAAAAAAATCAATTACCGGTAACGGAAGGGCTTCTAAGGAACAGATACAAAGAACTATTCAAACTATTTTGTCCCTGCCGCAGATACCGGAGCCGAACGACGTGGCCGATGCCATAGCGGCGGCGCTGTGCTGTGCAAATTCGATAAACAGTATCGTTATCTAACAATAACCAAACAAGTACTCATTTGAACAATGATAGCCAACATTGAAGGAAAACTAATCAAGCTCGATAGCGCCTGCTGCCTCGTTCAGGTCGGGTCGATAGGTTACGAAGTAATGCTGCCGAGCTATTGCGTTAGTGCGCTGTCCGGCCAGGTCGGCTCGGATATTACTCTCTGTACTATGGAATACTACGAGGGCACGCCCGGCGGGGGAAACCTGATACCGAGAATGGTCGGCTTCTTGAACTCGGGCGAGAGGGATTTCTTCGCCAAATATACCAGCGTCAAGGGAATGGGGATAAAAAAAGGGCTGCGGTCGCTGAGCATCCCCATAGCCACGATAGCAGCCGCAATAGAAAACGCCGACGATAAGATACTCATCTCACTGCCTTCGATAGGCAAAAGAATGTCCCAGCAAATCATCGCCGAGTTAAAGGGCAAATTACAGAGTTTCGCGGTCGGCGCCGAAGCAGCCGGAGCATCGCAAGCCGGCTTCAGGCCGTTCCAGACCGAGGCACTCGAAATTCTTATCGCCTGGGGTGAAAAAAGAAATGAAGCAATGGAGCTGGTCGAACTGGCCTGCCGCAAACACCCCGACATAAATTCGGCAGAGGCACTTGTACCCCTGGTATATAGATTGAAACAGGGAGTAGAAGTCTGATTAAAAAAGCTGCGTATAATTGATAAAGAAACTAAATAAATAGTCGATAATAAATCGAAAATGACAATAGGCAGAATCATAAGCGGGCAGTCTTTGAACGAGCAGGAGGAGACCTTTAACGTCTCACTTCGGCCGAAGCTTCTGGACGAGTGCATAGGCCAAAGCAGTGTAAAAGAAAAAGTCTCAATTGCGATAGAAGCCGCTAAGCAGAGGTCCGAACCCCTGGAGCATATCTTGTTTTACGGCCCGCCGGGTCTCGGCAAAACAACCCTCGCCCACGTTGTCGCAAACGAGATGGGGGCAAGGATACGCTGCTCATCAGGCCCGGCCCTTGCAAAGGCCGGTGACGTTATGGGGCTTTTGAGCAATATAAACACCGGTGATGTGCTTTTCATTGACGAGGTCCACCGGCTGAGCACGCTGGTCGAAGAGTTTATCTATCCGGCGATGGAAGATTTCAAAGTCGATTTCACCGTCGATAGCGGCATGCATGCAAAGACGATAAATTTCCCGCTAAAGCGTTTTACTTTAATCGGCGCAACAACACGAGCGGGGTTATTAAGCGCACCATTGCGCAGCCGATTCGGGATGCTGTATCATCTGGATTTCTACAGCACACCGGAGCTGACGGAAATTTTGGATAGATCTGCACAATTATTAAGCCTGCAGTGCGAGGATGGAACGCTGGAATTGATTGCGACCCGCTCACGCGGAACACCGCGAGTGGCGAATCGTTTGCTAAAACGAGTCCGTGATTACGCCCAGGTAAAAGGCTCCGGAGTCCTGAGCACCGGGATTGTAGAAAGCGCCCTGAAGATGGAGCAGATTGACAGGCTGGGTCTGGATGAATTGGACAGGGCGTTTTTACGGGCGCTGGTTAATGTCTATGACGGCGGGCCGGCCGGCATCGAAGCAATAGCCGCTACGCTCGGTGAAGAAAGGGACACTCTTGAGGACGTCGTAGAGCCGTACCTTCTGCAAATCGGATTCCTGCGTCGAACCAAACGTGGCAGGGAAGTAACAAATCAGGCTTGTGAACATCTCAGCCTAAAATCACACAAAAAGAAAGAAACCTCCGGCCAGCCCGACCTTTTTAAACAAGATTAACAAAGCAAAATCTTCAAAGCAATGATGGTTTTATTTGCTCAACGTGGAATAATTCTCCCTAATTTGACCGTTCCGGCTCTAACCACTTTTTGATTTTGGCTCTGATCCGGTCTGCCTTTACATCATCTATTCCAACAACATATATACGGCAGAGCGTTGGTTTCAAGCGACTTATATAGTGCAAAACACTGCCTTCATCTTCGATCAAATTCGTTATTCTTCCAGTTCTTTCTTTCACCTTCACCAGTTCCCTGATCTCTTGAGCCCCGATATCCTTAAATTCACTTGCCTCAGCCAAGCTCATAAATGGATGCAGTTTTTCAAACTCAGGCCCCTTAATATCTCTAAAAATCCACCGTTCTTCTGGTATCTTAATCTTTTCATCCTTAGCAAACTCTTTGACTTTTGTGCCCCAATTTTCCCTTAAGATTGTACACTTCTCGCTTGGACGACTATTATCTAATGTAAGTTCTGAAATTTCATAAACAAGTTTTGGCGGCTTACGTAATTTCACTGCCTTGCATAAAGCAGCAAGCCTTTTATCCCTGCTATCATTAGCATATTTGTCAATGAGTTTATCCAAATATCCATCGTCGAAAGCTAAAAACTCCTCAGAATCAGTCCGGGCCATTTCTTCAATGTCCTCGCCGGACGTATATATCTTGCTCTTCTTCCAAAGTATCAGAACAATCCTCCTGATCACCTCTTCGAAAGCAAACACCGTTTTATGCATATAAACGGTGTTGAACATAAAATAACGACCCATAAGCATATGCTCAATTGAACTTCTCGCCTTTGCACGGACGACTAATTCTTTTTCGTCGGTTAGCTCAAGGTTGTTCACGATATAATTGAGGTCAACCTTTCCATAAGGTAGGCCTGTATTCAGGGAATCTCGCACAAGATAATCCAATCTGTCCACATCTAAACTCGCATTGAGCAGATTTGGGATTGATTGATGTTGACCTTTGACAAGAGCAGCAATGTCTTTTGGATCTATGTTATGTTCTTCAAGTTTCTCCTTTATATTTTTTCGTTTGGTAATAACAATCTCTCCCAACTTATCGTGCTTCGGATATTCCTTGGGTAGAGAAGTCTCTGTTCCTTCACTTTGACCCTTTTTGCTTATGTACTTTCGCGTTGAGTCCCAATCAATCTTTTCCATCAGATGAGAATAAGGATAATGTCCAATATCATGCAGCAAGGCTGCTATACGCAGTTTCCTGTAATCATCTTCAGATACAGCTCCCTTATCTTTGTTCAGAAGCGATTCGAGAATGCGACTCATTATATGCATAACACCCAAAGAGTGTTCAAAACGACTGTGTCTGGCGTTGGGATATACCGTATATGCAAAACCCAATTGCTTAATTCTTCTTAGTCGCTGAAAAGTAGATGTGTCGATAAGTTCGATTTCTAACTTGCTCAGGCCAATATCACCGTGGACCGGATCAATGATTATCTTGTAACGGAATTCCTCTCCCATAAATTTATTTTGACCCGCTATTATTCTAACGTTTTGTTTTTTACAAGTCCGGCATCATCGAGCCTTTCCCAAGCAACTTTAGCTAAATCCATTTTGTCTGCTAAGTGCGGTTTCGACTCCTTAAGCTTCTCGAAAACCTCATCAAATTCCGGTTTATCTTTTCCTGCCCAATAAGCGATATGTTTTAGGTAGTGCAGTGAAGCAAGCACCTCAAGCCACTCGGGTTCGTTTGTTTCCAGAGTATCCGGCAGACTTACGATCTTATCCAATGTGTCAAACTTGCTCTTAGTTTTAGAATTGAGTTCATATTTATTGAATTCATCGTCATACTTGATTTCTTCTCGCAGGGTAAACGCGGTATGAGCCAACGTGGGGCAATATGGTCCTTGTAGATACCAGTTGTAACGATAATCTAAATCAACACCCGTAAGCTGGAGAATGTAAATCTTTTTCTGCAAAATCTTCCTCGCATTGAAATTATCTATTGCAATATTTCCAAAACCAATTCTATCCAGCACAAGTTTTAAAAGTACATGATCCTTGTCCACTTTATGCCTCCCTTCTACAACCCAACGTTCTCTTTTTCAGATAAAATAGCTTGCCGACAGCGAAAAACCAGATGATATAAAATACATCGTCAAAAAGCTCTATCGCTGTTGAGACTTTTTTCAACCTGTGTAACATCTTGTTAAAACACAGCTTACACGAAGCCCAAAATTCTATATTCTCTGATTTATATACATTATAGTTGTTACATCTTAAAATGTTCGAGAAAAGTGAACATATCAAGCTTAGGAAAATATATTTGTTATTTGTCCCGCTAACTTCATCACAGTTTGAGTAATCTGAGAATATTTAATATTAATGATAGTTAATTCAGGTGTAAAGAACAAGCCAAAAACTCAAAAAAACTATTCCCATTCTATTGTCGCTGGCGGCTTGCTGGATATATCATATACTACGCGATTGACACCCCGGACTTCATTGATAATCCTGTTGGAAATGATGCCCAGCACCTCGTAAGGGATTTGTGAAAAATCAGCGGTCATAAAATCAACTGTCTCGACCGCACGGACAGCAATAATGTTTTCATAGCTTCGTTCATCGCCCATCACCCCGACCGTCTGGACCGGCACCAGCACCGTCAGAGCCTGTGATATCTTCCTGTAGAGCCTTGCGGATTTTATCTCATCTATCAGGATTTCATCGGCCGCCCGGAGAATTTCCAGTCTTTCCGCCGTTATCTCTCCGATTACCCTGACGGCAAGGCCCGGGCCGGGAAAAGGATGACGCCAGACAATATCCTCCGGCAATCCCAGATACTCACCGACAATCCTCACCTCGTCCTTAAACAAATCCCGCAAGGGCTCAATCAGCTCGAAGCCCATCTCGGCCGGCAGCCCCCCTACATTGTGATGCAGTTTTATATTCGCCGCCGGATTACCATCCTTCGAGCCTGACTCGATAACGTCCGGATAAAGAGTTCCCTGAGCCAGGAACTTTGCATTCGGAATTTTCGACGCTTCCGACTCAAAAGCCTTGATAAACTCCGAACCGATAATCTTCCGTTTCTGCTGAGGGTCGGTTACGCCGGCCAGTCCGGCTAAAAACTGCTGCGACCAGTCAACAACCCGCAAATCCATATGAAAATGGTTACGGAACATGGACACGACATCTTCGCACTCGTTCTTTCGAAGCAGGCCGTTATCAACGAAAATACAAACAAGCTGGTCTCCTATGGCCTTATGAACCAGGGAAGCCACAACGGAAGAATCAACGCCGCCGCTCAGCCCGCATATCACTTTAGCATCAGAAGCCTGTGAGCGAACCGCCTCTAACGTCTCACTGACGAAATCGCTCATTTTCCAGTCGCCGCTGCAGCCGCAAATATCATAAAGGAAGTTTTTCAAAATCAGCGAACCTTTGGGGGTATGTGAAACTTCAGGATGGAACTGAACACCGAAAAATTTCTTTTTGTTGTGCCTGACTGCTGCAAATGGGCAGGTATCTGTAGCAGCCAATTGGACGAAATCGTCACTTAGCTCTCCTATCTGGTCTCCATGACTGGCCCAGGCCGTGATTGAATCCGGAATATTCGCAAACAAATCACTCTTCTCAAGAATAGACAGAGTCGTTCGCCCGTACTCACGCCTTTGGGCTGCAATAATTTTTGCGCCCAAAACCTGGCAGCCTAATTGCATCCCGTAGCAGATACCCAGAATCGGGACACCTAACTCGAAGATTTTCTCGTCGCATTTTGGCGCTTTTTCGTCATATACGCTCGCAGGCCCGCCGGACAATATTAATCCCTTGATACCTAATCGTGATAATTCCCGGGCTGTTATGTCCGCACGGCAAATCTGGGAATACACGTTCAGCTCGCGAACTCTCCTCGCTATCAGTTGGCCGTACTGACTGCCAAAGTCCAGAATGGCTATTATCTCTCTGCTCATATAACACGCCCGGCAGGACTCGAACCTGCGACCTACGGATTAGAAATCCGTTGCTCTATCCAGCTGAGCTACGGGCGCAAATACCTGTTTCCGGAACTTAACAACATCCCCAAAAACATACTTCCAAAAATTTCGGCATACTTTACCTACAAAAGGGAAATATTGCAAGAAGATTAAAACGAGCTTTTCCTCTTCATGCAAACTGAGGGGGTTTTTATGCTCGTTAGCGGCTGAATGTTTTATTGACGCCCTTCGGCTTGAGTTTAGCCGTTGCAGCAGTAAGAAAACCTCAATGTTTGGAAACTTTTCTATTGACAGATTTCTATAAATCAGATACAATCATTTAAATATACAATCTCACGGAGGAGTAGCGGGGATGCTGTATTCTATCCGAATCGAGTTCCCCGTCATAAAAAACCGCTTTGTAAGGATTTGAATCTGTAAACGAGCACCTACAAAACCAAGTACTGCTTAGATGCTTTTGCAGCTCCAGAGCTATTGAAAAAGAACATATGCGGAGTTTTTTCGCAAGAAAATAGGTTTTTTGGAGGAGTATTCATGCGTGCTAAAAGCGTTTTCTTCGGAAAAACCGTTACATCAGGTATTATGGATGGTACTTATATATAGTCCTATTTTGTATTCCGAAGTCTGGTTTTGAGAAGAGCACGTACAAAAACAAGAGGTGCTTCGAGGGTTTTGTAGTTTCATAGCTTTTCAAAAATAACGTATGCGGAGGTTTTTCGCAAGACAATGGGTTTTTTGGAGGACCAAATTATGAATAGTTTCAAATTAAAATGGGTGTTGGTATTATTGCTCGGCATCGCACAGATAGGAAATGGTGCACCACCGGCCAATGACAACCGTCAGAACGCAAAGGCAGTCGGCAATGTAACAGATGAGGTGTTCGACACAACTGAGGCAACAGTCGATGGTCCCGAGATTTGTATGACCGGCAAGAACATCTGGTATTGTTATACCGCCCCCTGCACCGGTGAGGCCACCGTGAGCCTGTGCGGCAGCAGCTTCGACACGGGACTCGCCGTCTATAACAGTTGCAGCTCAACTCCGAGTTCGAGCAATATGCTCAGATGCGACGATAATTTCTGCGGCAACAGGCAATCAGAGGTCGTTTTTCCTGTAACTGCCGGCAGCAAGTACCTCATTGAGGTCGGCGGCTACAATTCATCTGGATTCGGCACAGGGGTGCTAAACATTAGCTGCAACAACAGCCCCGGTATTCACCCATCTAACGACGACTGGTATAACGCACGTTCGGTCGGCAACGTATTAAACCGGGAATTTGACACCACTAACGCAACGAATGACGGTCTCGGTGACAATATTGAGGGCCCGAATATCTGGTACTGCTATACTGCTACGAGCACAGGTGAGGTTACCGTAAGTCTGTGCGGCAGCGATTTTGATACCAAGATGAATATCTTTGATGGCTGCGGTATCTTCCCAGATGAAAACAGGATCGATACCAATGACGACTTCTGCGACAGGCAGTCTCAGATCACATTTAACGCTACTGCCGGCAGCAGATACCTCATCGAGATTGGGGGGTGGGATGATCACTCTGGTTCAGGTTTATTGAGCATCGGCCCAGGATCAGGTCCCTTTCCACCACCAAGCGGGTCAAACGATAACTGTCAGAACGCAAAGCCAATCGGTAACGTATCAGGCATGGCGTTCAACACCAGCAGCGCAACGTTCGACGGCCCGGGCCACTGTCTGACCAGCCCGAACATCTGGTATATCTATACCGCTACATGCACGGGCGAGGCCACAGTCAGCCTATGCGGCAGCGGCTACGACACCAAGCTGGCCGTCT
>JACKQG010002455.1_pt1 | contig 24218 bp, 27 predicted proteins | sample 8237621 | NCBI WGS metagenome assembly JACKQG01 (sample SAMN15677084, study PRJNA649215) | marine metagenome | biome: marine; feature: Black Sea; material: saline water; isolation source: suspended particulate matter (SPM) from the Black Sea western gyre | collected 2013-06-09/2013-06-10 | depth... | reverse complement strand
TGATTTTACAAAAACTAATAATAGTGATGCTAAGAAAACTTTACCAATCGCAAATAAAATTGAATAAATAGAGTAATTTTTAGGTTGTTGACTTGCAATAAAAAATACAATTACTATTCTGAAAAATGACATACTAATAAAAGCTAGTAAGCCAAAATAAAATGCATTACTTAGGTTTGTGTATTGATCAAAATTACTTAAAATTTTTATTGCAATTACATATAAAATACTAAATATTAATATGCTAATAACTGTAGAAAAAAAAATTGTTTTATTATAATCAATTATTTTATCTTTTTTCCCATAAGGATAAAATCTTATAATAGTGTTTTCTAACCATGAAGCAGATAAAATAATAAAAATTGATATCGTTGATAATACTAAACTATAATCACCATATTTTTCTGGGCCTAAAATTTTAGTGAATATTATTACAGAGAGAAATCCTATAATTGAAGGTATTATCCTACCTGGGAAAAAAACAATAGTATTCTTTCCAGCGGTCTTTATAGCTTCGTTTGACATTAATAATTTTAAAAAGCTTATGATCTATTTTTTATTAATACAATCATTGTTGCTAGTAATATAGAAAAAATTAAAGATCCAAAAACAATAATTATTCTTTTGGGCTTACTTTTCCATTCCGGCCTCACCGCCTTATCAAGAACCTGAACAGTTGGCACATCCTTTGCTTCATCTATTTTTGCCTGTTCGAATTGGGGTCCTAAATATTCCAAAAGTTTGGTGAAATACACTTCTTTTCTTTTTAATTGAGCAAATTGTTTTTGGATAGATGGGATATTCTCTAAACTAATAAATAGTTTATCCGAAACAGAATGATCAAAGAATTCATCATATTTATCTTTCAGGATTTTCAAAGCAATTTCTGAATCTGCGATTTTCTGATTATTCGGTGTTAATCTTGTTTTCATCACATCAAGTTCAATTTCCTTTGCCATAATTTGTGCTTTCATATCAGCTGCTTTTTCAACTTCAGCTTTCAATTGTTCGTCTATACTTATAATTCTATTCTTCTCCATAAAGTTGCTTATTTTACTCTCAAAAAAAGCCAAACTGTCCTGAACCATCATCATTCTATTTTCTATGAATTCTCTATTACTCTTTGCTTTAGTTGTAGAGAGAGCAATATTCAAACTATCAAGGCAGTGAACAATGTAATTGACAACACCGGCAACTAAATCCTGGTCTTTATCAAGAAAAGAAATTTTTATTTGATCCTCTTCACCAACTTCTATTCTCAAATTTGATTTGATATTGTTGTAAGTTTGGAATTTGAATTTTGCCTCATACTTTTTTTGAAAATCAAATTTATCATCCAATGCTTCCAGCATATTTCTGCTTTTAAGTATTGCAAGAAGTCTCATCTGGCTTTCACTGCCACCAAACATTCCCCCTAATCCAAATGCACCCAGATTTGAGCCTAACATACTGCTAAACTTTCCTTCTTCAGTTGCAGGGGGCATAATAACAGCAGTTGCTTTATACCATTTTGGTAGAAGCAAGCTAATAATTACTGCCAAAATTGTGACAATAAGAACTGAAATTATTATAAATTTCTTTCGTTTCCAGATAATATTCCAATAATCAATCAAGTTAATTTCTTTTTCTTGCATATTACTCCTTTATTATTTTCAGTCGGAAAGTTGAAAGTCGGAAAGGTGAAAGTCGGAAAAATTCATAATTAAGAAAGTACCTTGATGAAACCTGAAATCGCTTTGGAAATTTCTATTGATTCGTTGGATAATTGCTTAAATTCGATATCCGTAATATATTTTAATTCTTTTGCAATATAAAACATTGATCTTACTTCTCCGCAAGAACCTTTAGCAATAAATAGGAATCTTCTGAAATCTGCATCACTTCCACGCTCAAATCCCTCCGCAATATTGTTCATAATTGATACAGATGCTCTTTGTATTTGATCTTTAAAACCAAAATCGCGAGTATCTTTAAATTTACGATAGATTTTAATGGTCAACTCTTTAGCCTTCTGCCATGCTATTATATCTTCAAATCTTTCAATCTTCATCTGACTTTATCCTTCTGCCTTTCTGACTTTTGCCTTTCTGACTTTTGACTTTCTGACTTTTGACTTTTGCCTTTCTGACTCTCCATACATTTTAATCTTCAAATTTTTCTATTTTACTAATTTTATTTTACATTCTGAATCACAATAAGTATTGTAGCAATCTCTGCGGAAACACGCATAATATCTTTGAAGAGTTTCCAGAACTCTACTTCTTGTTTTTCTGGAATGAATATCATATCTCCTACTTCAATTGTAGTATTTTCATCAGGCTTTAACCATTCTCCTGTTGTTGCTCGGATAACTCGTATTTTACCTTTACGTGCTCGCCAGGCAAAACCACCTGCTTTTCCAATATAATAAAGATAATTCATTCCTTTCATATATGTAACTAATCCAGGATTTTTAATTTGACCTGAGACTGTAACAGTAACTGTTTTGTCCGGAACATATATATAATCTCCACTTTTTAATAGAAAATTATAATCATCATCTTTTTCAAACCATAATTTCTCAAAATCAGTGACAAATCTTCCCCTTAGCTCTCTTGACTTTGTTTTAAAATATTCATACTCCAAATCAGTCATATCCTCAACGAGCATATTTTTTAAACGTTCAAATTCGGGGTCAATAATATCTTCTCTGCTTTTTCTTTGAAGAAATGCGTTTTGCAAATCTGCTTTTTCTGTAAAACCCCCAGCTTCTTCAAGTATATTATATAATGTAGTTTTCCCCTCTTCAATGGAATAGGTTCCAGGAAATTTTACCTCACCATTAACACTAACACTTCTCTTTTGATGAAATTCTGGTATGAAACGGATAAATATTCTATCATCGTTTTTAAGAAGTATATTATTTTGAGAATCTGGATTATTGATAACTCTGTTTAAATCAACTATAAGCAACTCAGTATCAGAGTGATTATTTTTAAATCTGACAATTTCTGCCTTATCTAAAAAGGCATTATTGCATAATCCCATTGCAAGTTCAATGATATCACTAATTCTATCCCCATCAACTAATTCATAAGTTCCACCTCTATTTACAGCACCATATATTGATACTCTATTTTCTATTGGAGGGACAATAATAATATCTCCATCCAAAATATAAGGATTATTTTTCTCATCTCCATAAGTAAAAAATTGTTGAAGATCTACTATTAATGTATCACTTCCTCGTTTCAGAATAATATTCCTCATAGAAGCATTACTGGGTATACTTTCTACACTAGCAAATAATGAGTCCTGTATAAGATTCGCTTTTCTAAATGCTTCAGAAACTCTGCTGGTTGGAAGCAAATAATATACTCCCGGACTTTTAACTGAGCCTACCACTGAGATTGTATAATATACCGACTCGTTTATCGGAATTTGTTGTGCTGGTGATACTCCATTTATTAAAATCAATAATACTATACAAAAAAATATAAAATATTTTTTGTAATGATAAAACATTTTTACCTCACATAATTATTCACTGTTATTGAAATATTTTAGTTTGCTATTTTTTGCCAAATCAAACTGCTCTCTTCTTTTAATATTCTTCAGGACCAATAAGTATATGTAATCGTAGTTTGAAAGTTCTCACTATTCTACTTTTCGCTGTCAAACTCGCAGATAAGCTCTTCTGCCTTTTTAAGAAAAAATTCTTTTAATTCTTTAATAGTAACTTTTTTAATCATCTTGGGCAGTTTTTCTATCTTTCTGATTTCAAATAAAGATTGAGCCAACCAATGTCTTTCAATTCCAATATGTTTCTTTCTGGCATTTTCATAAATCTTATCAAATGATAAATATTCTTTATGAAGAAAATAGATATCTACAAAATCTTTTGCATCATGTCTGTCAAAAAGAGCAGAAAATTTATTACAGGAAATATCTAATAAACTATCTACATAAATATTAAATTCATCGCGCAATTGAATCGGAGATAAGCGATATGGGGAGTCAACAGCAAAATCCATCTTTACTAATTCATTCTGCTTTTCCAAATTGATTGCCCAGCATTCTATAAATGTTGAATATTCACGCCGAAAGTCTGCTTGGGCATCAACCTTTTTTAATATGTTAGAAATTTGTGTTTTCACAATTTGGATTGCTTTAGAATCAGTAGTAAAAAAATCAAGGTCTTCTGAAAAGCGATGTTTTAAGTAAAAGGCAGATAATGCACTACCTCCTGTGAAAAAGAAAAATTTTCCTATCTCACTTCTGCCCAATTGCTTGAGTATCTTCTTTTGAAAATTAGTGAGAATTTCCATATTTTTTTCTAACATTTGGTGATGAAAAATACCATTCCCAGAACTCTCTTTGTGAACGACTAAGATTTAATTCTTTTAAATACTTAAATATATTTTTTATACCAATTTCCTGTAAATCCTTGTCAGTTCCTCGTTCTAATACTCTTACGATATACCATTTTAGAAACATCTCCGATTTGAGTTCTTTCTCGGAAAAATCGTAATCCCAGATAAGTCTTTTGTTTATTTTCATTTTTTGCAAAAAATTACCAAAATTTTCACTCATTTATTTCAATCAATTTATCTGCAATCTTTTTTATATCTTGAATCAATGTATTGAAGTTGGGCATTTCTATCCATTTAATTATAGAAAAATTCTGTCTCTCCGCAAAGTATAAAATCCGAGCCACATCAAGGGGGAAAATACCTGCGGCTTTACTATCAGCATTTTTTAGTGCTTCAGATAATGATAGACCCATTTTGGTGCAAAATCCCCAAATATCAACAATATCTTTTGGCTCGTTTCTATCAACAATTGCCGTTACTTTATTAGCCAGTATATTCTCAGGACTATCAATTCTGCCAAGAATTGGATGATTTCTTATAAGACCGATATGAGATGGCACATCGTTTATAAATTCTAATTTGAGTTCAACTTCTTTATCTATATCAATAATTAGGCATCTGGCAAAACGCTCTTCTCTCAAAGAAATATCTAATTCCCATTCTTTACTTTTTGCCACTGCATTAAGAATCCTATCAACCCAAAGATTAAATTCTGGTATATCGTTCACAAAGAAATCAAGATCATCAGAAAAACGATGATGTAGATAAACTCTTGATACAACCGTTCCGCCTGTCAAATAAAATTTTTGATCTATTTTTTGTATAACCGAAAGAAAACTATCTTGCAAAGGATACAGTTTGTTGAAATAAAAATTTTTATCCATTGAACTTCTCTGGATGTATCTCTGTTAGCCATTTTAGTAAAAAGTCATATCCTCGGCGTTGGCTCTCTGACCTTATTTTGTCTCTTACCAGAGACCATCTTTTTACAAATTCAGGAAAACCTAATAATTTTATAACATCTTGATAATGAGCATATTCTAATAATCTTTGTGTTGCCCAAAGATAGTCTAAATTACCAATATTCATTTTATGATTCAAAATATCAATAAATGTCTTTTCGTCTATATTATAGTCCCATATCCAGTAAATATTTTTCATTAAGCTCCTTCTTATTTATTCTTGAGAGTTGTTAAATACAACTTCTCCTTTTTTAATAACCATATCCACACAGCTGCTTCCAAGATGGTACGGCAAGTACTTATATGAAGGCATATCCATAATCAAAATATCTGCTTGCTTTCCGATTTCTATTGAACCAATTGTATTACCCAATTCTAATGAATATGCCGCATTTATCGTAGATGCAGTGATGGCTTCAGAAGGCAATAAACCCATTTCTAAACATGCTATACTAATTATAGTTTGCATAGAATCACAATGACAAGAACCGGGATTAAAATCTGTGGCAAGAACAACTGGCAATCCAGCATCAATCATTTTTCTGGCTGGAGCATATTTTTTCAGTCCTAAACTGAAGGTCGTGGCTGGAAGCATAATTGGAATTACATTTGCTTCTTTCATCTTTTGAATTCCATTATCTGAAACAGCGACAAGGTGGTCAGCAGTAACTGCACCGATTTCTGCAGCAAGTTCTGCTCCTCCAATTGGTTCTAATTCATCAGCATGCATACGAATCTTAAAGCCTAATTTTTTCGCTTCTGACAGAATTCTTCTGGATTGTTCAATATCAAAAACATGTTTTTCACAAAAAATGTCGCAATATTTTGCAAGATTTTGTTTTTTCACTTCTGGAAGCATTTCGTCAATTAAAATTTTTATGTATTCTTCCTTATTATTTTTATATTCTTCAGGAAATTCATGAGCACCCAAAAAGGTAGGGATAATATCCATTTCTGAAATTTCATTAATCTCTGCGATGGCTTCTAACATTTTTATTTCAGATTCTGTTGAAAGTCCATATCCGCTTTTTGCTTCAATGGTTGTCGCTCCCATTTCAAGCATTTTATTTACTCGTTTGAGGCCCAATGCAACTAATTCTTCTTTTGAAGCTTTTCTGACATCACTTACGCTTGAGCGAATGCCGCCACCAGATTGGGAAATCTCTTTATATGATTTTCCTTGAATTCTCATTTCAAATTCATTTTCACGGGTTTCTACAAATATGGGATGAGTATGAGGGTCTACAAAACCAGGCATCACAACTTTTCCAGTTGCATCAATGACATTTTCAGAAATAAAATTTTGAGAAACTTCTTTTGTAGTGCCAACTCCTGCAATTTCTTCCTCCAAAATAGCAATTGCACCGTTTTGAATAATTCCAAGATTTTGCATTTCCAATCCGCATTTTGGTCCATCGGACTGAAGGGTCAGAAGTTCTTTTGCATTCTTGATAATTAAATCTGCTTTCATTATTTGCCTTTATATTTTAATTTTGTTCGCCAAGTGCTCTGAACTATATCCCGCATCACAACTATCAGACCAGACCATTCCTCAGGTGTAAATTGATTCATTGCTGTCATAACTCGCTGGTGAATCTTGCGACTATTTGGCTGTCTAAGACGCACAATTAAAATGCCTGAATGTTGTTCGTTACGGTACTGGGTGAAACCCTTATCTGTCGTAATCAACAATCTTCCTTCTTGTTGGACCCTGGCCCAAAGAGATTCATCTGCCATACCTTCATCATCGGTGCCACGAATGTCTATTACATCGTGCCCTGTCTCTCGCAAAGTATGGACAGTTATTAATGGTATGTTCTCATCCACAAATATCTTCATCTCATACTTACTACTTTTTCAATTGGTGTAATTTGCTCTTCAGCCAGAGATGCGGCATAGTCCAAACAGGTAAGAATATCATCCCTCTCAAGAGAAGGATACTCTTTGAGAAGTCCAGCAATTGTATCTCCATTAGCTAACATTCGCACAACTTGGTGGACAGGAATGCGAGTTCCTTTAATACAAGCTTGCCCATGACAAACTTTTGGGTCAATTGAAATATGTGCATACATATATAACCTCCTGAAATCTTATAGATAATATCAAAAATTGAAGGGTCAGAAGTTCTTTTGCATTCTTGATAATTAAATCTGCTTTCTTCACTTAACCCCGTTTCTTACTTTTTGGAGTGCGAAAACGATCCCCGATTTATTCGGGGAGAACTTTTCGCTTTGCCTTTGATGTTATGCTGAAAGTTCGTCTCCCGATAAATCGGGATCCTCGTTTCAGCACTCCGGTTTAAATTCATCAATCAAAGCAACAGCATAAACTTTTATCCCTTCACCTCTGCCAACAAATCCCAGTCCTTCTTCTCTTGTGGCTTTAATAGAGATTTGGGTTATTTCAATGTCAAGTTTATCGGCAATATTGCTTTTCATTGATGGGATATAAATCTGTAACTTAGGTTTTTCAAGAACAATTGTTGAATCAATATTAATTATACGAAATTTTTTGTTAGCCAAAATCTTACCTGTTTCTTCTAACAAAATCAAACTTGAAATGTCTTTATATTTTTGGTCAGTATCAGGAAAATGAGAGCCAATATCACCAAGAGATACTGCACCAAATAGTGCATCAATAATAGCATGTATCAAAGCATCACCATCGGAATGACCGGCAAGCCCTTTTTCAAATGGGATTTCAACTCCACCTAAGATAAGTTTTCTGTCCTTAACTAAAGGATGCACATCGTAACCAAAACCTATTCGCATATTTACCCTTCCCAAATCATTTCTGACATAGTTTTTTCTGCTTGATGAATAAATTTCTCTGCATTTTTAATTTGATGTTCTGCGTCTTCTTTACTGATTTCTACGAAATCTCTATAATCCACCTCTTCTCTAATATTTTTGGCTTTAGGTAATAATTTACTCAACTCTTTTGGGAAAATTCCATTCTTAACAAAATACTGATTAAAAAGTAATATAATTCCAGCATGCCTTCTTGCATCTAACTCCTTTAATGAAGGTAATACTTTAGCCGCTAATTGAAGCGAGAAACTTGTTGGGCGAAGCAATGAGGGATACCACTCCTTAAATGTAAGTAATGCTTTTGCCGCGGAAAACATTGCATAATAACTTCTATTTGTAGACAATTTATAATGCTCATGTTGTAAACTATCTTTTGATTTAATAAGCATTTTCTTCGCTCGTTCCATCCTATACTTTGCTAATTCTATTCTACTCATAGAGTTACTCCCTCTTTTTCTACTTTTTCAAGGAAAAATGATTTTAACTCCTTATTTTTCTTATATTCAAAAACACTGGATACAACAGTAGATATTGGAACATCAGTCTGATAAAAATATTCAGCTGAAATCTCACTTATCTTATCTCTTATTCCTTTTCGCCTTTTAACTAAAATAAAAATATCAATATCAGAATCCTTAGTAAAATCACCTCTTACTTTAGAACCAAATAGTTTGATAAAAACTATTTCATTACCTAATTTCTCTTTCAATTCTTTGACAAATGATGTTACTGTCTTTGCTTCTTTTCTTGTTAGGTATTTATATTTTTTTTGCATTTCAAAACCTCAAATTTATTTTTTCTTTGCCCCGTTCATTCAATATTCTTGCTTTGTAACATCGCTTCTGCAATTTTCAAATCAAATTTATTTGTAATTTTAATATTTTCTGATGAACCTTGCAAAACGAAAACCTCTTCACCTAAAATCTCCACTAATTCTGCATCATCATTTGTAACAATTTTTTTCTGAATTGCATTTTTGTGTGCATTATAAATCAGTTCATATTTAAATGCCTGCGGAGTGAGAATCTCCCATAATTTTTTTCTATCTAAAGTGAATAAAACTTTATTTTGCTCAACTTTTTTTATAGTATTTTTTACAGGAATTCCAAAAGTAACCGCACCTTTTGCCATCGTGATGTTAACAATCTCTTTTATCTCTTCAATTTTCACAAATGGACGGACTCCATCGTGAATTACCACTATTTTTGTTGCAGATGAACATTTTTTCAGAGCATTAAAAACAGATCCCTGTCTTGTCTTTCCACCATCAACAATGATAAAATTATTCTTTGGAATTTTGTATTCAGAAAAAATTTCTTCTGCAAATTCTCTATCTTTCTTGTTGACAACGACCAAAATTTTATTAAAAATATTTGTATTGATAAATTTTTCAACAGTATGAATGATAATTGGTTTTCCAGCAAGTGGCATAAACTGCTTTTTCACTGGTAGGTTCATTCGCACACTTTTTCCTGCAGCAGTTATGATAGCCGATATTTTGTTTTTCATTTAGTTATTTTTGTCGTTGATCATTTCTTCTTGGAAACACCATTACAAATGGTGTTAGATCAAATACAAATGATAGGATGAAACTCGTTTTGAATATAAAAAATTCCTTGGTGAAAAATCTTTTATAAATCACCAAAGACCTCATCTTCGGTTTCTATATTTCCATTCTCAAAATCCTTAAAACCCCTCTTAATTGAGTCCATAAGTTCCGAATTAAGGTTTATATCAACTGTTTCAATTAGCCTTATAAAATCATCAACATTGATTAATACCGACTTAATCTCATTATTTGAATAAATATATTCTACTTTAGGAATATTATACTGTCTTGTAATCTTTATAAGCTCACTTGGTAACATTGTTGTTCCTTTCTCTCCGATTGGAGTTGTTTTTATAAAAAATCAAAAAATTTTGGAAATTATGTCAAGTTTTTGACACCAATTATACATATCTTCGCAAGAGATTCCTTGCATCCACCTCATCACTCTTAATCTGGTTTATTAGTTCTTCCTTACTTTTAAATTTCTTTTCATCACGAATTTTTCTAATAAAAATAAGTTCTATTTCTTCAGAATAAATTTCTTCATTAAAATCAAAAATATATGTTTCAATAAATTTTCTTCTGTTATTCTTTTTTATTGTTGGCTTTATTCCGATGTTTGTCAATCCCCACATTTCGTGTTGTTTAAACTGAACTTTTGTAAGATAAACACCAGATTGAGGAAACAATTTTCTTGTCTCAATTGGCTTGAGATTTGTTGTCGGAAATCCGAGTTGTCTTCCAATCTTATCTCCTTGAACGATTTTTCCTAGAATAGAATAATTTCTACCCAACATTTTTTGAGCAAGTTCCAATTTGCCATTTCTAATATACTCACGAATTTTAGTGCTGGACACGATTTTCTTTCCCCTCCTTACTTCTTTTACAATATCCGTTTTATAACCATATATCTTCTCAAATTTCTTTAATAGATGATAATCTCCAGCTCTGTCCTTCCCAAAATGCCAATCATAGCCAATAATAATCTCTTCGGCTGCCAATTTGTCTACAAAATATTCCTTAATAAAATCTTCTGGAGAAAGATTTACCAATTCTTCATTAAAGTCAAGCCAGAGCACATAATCTATTCCCATCTCTTTTAGAAATTCCTCTTTTTTCACTTTTTCAGTAAGCAGATATGGAAAATGTTTTTTATTGAGAATTTCCAACGGATGTGGATGGTAAGTTATGACAACAGACACACCATCAATTGCTCTGGCTCTTTTCACAAGAGTTTGCATAATCTTCTGATGGCCAAGATGAACGCCATCAAATGTTCCGACAGTAACAACGGGATTTTTCAACTTGTGCTTAATTTTGTGGATGCTTTTCATAATTCTTCATTCATTATTCCCTGTTCGTTATTCAATATTCATTCTTTGTGTCTATCCGCCCTTGCGAAAAGTTCATCCCGATAAATCGGGATTCGTTTTCGCACTCCGGAAAGTAATACTAAAACTCAACCATCACTCCACCAACAATCATTCGTCCCCACTGATAAATTTCATCCTTTATAGGTTTGTCGTCTTCATATTTATATGAATAACCCCAGATATTTTTTGTATTGAAAAGATTTTGGAGTTCCAGATAACTTACTATATTTAGTTTATCAAAAAACCAGCGGTGATGGATGTGGAGGTCAAATCTTTTGTAAGGAGGGAAACGGCTGTCATTTATATTCTGTTCAGGTAGAACTCGCCATCTTCGTAAACTATCAATAGGAGTTGGTTCTGTGTATGGTTTACCGCCTAAATATCTAAACTTAATAGAGATTTCTGTTTCGTCTCCGGGAACAAGATTTGTCCATGTAAAATAGCGGAACCACTTACTTGCTTTCTCATACCAGTCATATTTCATAAATTCAATTTTGTAGCCCAGAACGGCTGTAAACACATTACGATAATCAAAATCCCAATTAAATTCTTTTTTGCCGGCTGGGTCACGAGGGTCTTTTGCTTTTGCAATTGAATAAGAATAACTTAAAGTTCCCCAAAAATCATCTTTTACCTTTTTCTGCAAGAAAAATTCAGCTCCATTTGCATATCCTTCTCCAGCATTTACAAAATATGTATCCCAATCGTTCTCATCAGGAGTTGTCATTGCATTGTTCAGTGGAACATCTTTGTATTGTTTATAATATGCTTCCATACTTACTTTAATATCTTCGGTAAATAATTTATCAAATCCAACCACAATCTGGTCTGTGAATTTTGGTTTTAACTTCTTATTCAACGAATCAAAAGTCAATTGATAATATTCAGGATTTTGATAATGCCGACCTAACCCAAAGTTAAGATTAATGCTTTCGGATAAGGCATATTTCAATCCCAATCGGGGAGCCATACTTGCCTTTTTTGTGTAAGTAAAATAATCATAACGCAATCCAGCATTTAGAGTAAGCAATCCAAAATTGTCGTTCCATTGACAATATGTGCCAATTTTATAATCATTGATACTGTCATCAATTTTGTCATCTGGTCCATAGGTATAAATAACTGGATTTCCAGTTGTATTAGTTAGAACACCAATAATAGTACCAGTTGTATCTTGATAAATAAAAACAGTATCGGGTTTCATAAACCGTTCATCGTTTGTTTCCACATTTTTCAAGTTAACACCAAAAGAGAGTTTGCCAACTTTTGTTTTATGAAAATTGAGCTCAAATTTTACGGTGTTATGTGCTTCATAAGAATGATTATAGAAAAATTTATTAGAATCGGCTTTGGTTGTTCCTGCTTCATAGACATCGTGTTTCCACCAGTTATAATTTCTGTAAATTGTTAAAAGAGAATAGCTATTTTTGAAAATACTCCTCAATGTACTACCAATTGTATATTGTCCTGATTTTGCATAAATATCTTCATCACTTTCTGAATAAGACGATTCATCATCAGCTTTGATATCAATCCAATCATTTGCCCAGATTTGATTGATGGTCAGCTTTTGGGTTGGAGAGAAATTAAACACCTGTTTTGCAAAAATGGAATGATAGTTTGGCACAGCGGTCATTCCAAAACTTTCGCTAATCAAGCTAAGGAAACTACGGTGGTAAGAGAAGATATAAGAGCCGTTTTTCCCGAACATAGGTCCTTCAATACTTCCACCATATCCAGCCATTCCAATATCAAGTTTTGCTTCAAATCGGTTTTCATTTCCATCTCTTGTAGTAATATCTAATACTGACGATGCTTTGTCGCCATATCGGCTCGGGAATGCACCGGCATAGAAATTAACTTCACTAACGAATTCTGGGCTGAGGATGCAGACAGGTCCGCCGCCTGCACCTTGCCAGCCAAAATGGTTCGGATTTGCCAGCTCAAGATTATCTATCACAAAGAGATTTTCACCGTAATTTCCACCTCGCACTATTATTTCGTTTTCAGTATCTGCGCCGGAAACAACAGCAGGCAATACTTGAATTGTTCGTTGGAGATCATAACAACCAGTCGGTTGCGTACGGATTTCTTCAATATCCAATTTTTTTGAACTTACAGGAGCATCTGGAATTTCCGTGAAAAATTCTTTATTTCTGACAGTCATTCCTGCTATCTTAATTGGTGCGTTAAGCAAACTTACATAAAGAATTGTATTGCGATTCGGTTTGATAAAAATATTCGTTTTTGTTAGCGTCTTGTGTCCTATTCTGCTAAAAGTAATTTGATGAGAGCCAATTGGGATGTTTTGAATGATATATCGCCCCTTCTCATTGCTGATATACTTGACTGTGTCCTCAATCTTTACAGATACACCTGCAATTGGTTTTTTGCTTTCTTCATCAATTATTCTGCCAGACATACTGCCTGTCTGCTTTGCTGAAAAAAGTGATGAAACCGTAATAAATAGCAATATGCTTGAAAATAATACTTTGAGTGAACTCATCTTTCCTTACTGAATTTTTTCTATAGAAATCATCTGGCTCTCAATTTTTTCCTTATCAAGTTCATTCAAATTTAATGCTTTTTCAACCACAAAATCCCCAATTCGCATTCTCTGTAGTTCTGTTAAATGACCAATAGTGCCAAGTTTTTCAGCAATATCTTCTGCTAATGTTCGGATGTAAGTTCCTTTTGAAACAACTGCTGAGAATTCAAGAAATGGTTTCTCCAATTTTTGAAATTTCAATTCTTTGATTTCAATCTCTCTTGGCTTCCGTTCAACTGTTTCTCCTTTTCTGGCAAGTTTGTAGAGACGAATACCATTTTTTTTAACAGCAGAATACATAGGTGGAATCTGTTGTATCTTTCCAATAAAACTTTTGAAAGCAGTTTCTATCTGAGAAATTGACAATTCAGGAATTTGTCTTTTTTCAATAATTTTGCCTGTTAAATCTGCAGTATCTGTTTTTTCACCAAGTTTGATTTTCGCATAATATTCCTTTTCCAAATTAGCAAATTTTGAGATATTTCTGGTTGCTTCTCTGCCAACAAAAATTAGAAGAACGCCAGTGGCAAATGGGTCAAGCGTGCCTGAATGACCGACTTTCTTTACTCCTGTAAGATAACGGATTTTTTTCACAACACCAAAAGATGTAATGCCTGCGGGTTTGTCTATATTTAAGATACCGTTCATAGGTTAATTTTTACCACTATAGACAGGAGTGCTGAAACGAGGATTCCGATTTATTGGAAGACGAACTTTCAGCAAGGTAGCACAAGCGAAAAGTTCATCTCGATAAATCGGGATTCGTTTTCGCACTCCGAAACACTTTTTGTTCATAAGCAAATCTTTCACTACAAAGCAGAGTAAGAACACAAAGATAGAATTTCAAATTCCAATCCCCAATTCCTGAGCTCGTCAGGAACGGGCTTAATCGGGGACCAAATAAATTTCAAAACCAAAATTTCAAACCAAGACTTTTGCTTCCATCCTTTCATTTGATATTTGACATTTAGAATTTGGAATTTATTTGTAATTTGATATTTGAAATTTGTCATTTTCTTTTTGGGTCAAGTGTGCCAGAATGGCCAACTTTCTTTTCACCTGTTAGATGACGGATTTTTCTAACTACATCAAAAGATGTAATGCCTGCGGGTTTGTCTATATTTAAGATACCGTTCATAGGTTAATTTTTACCACTATAGACAGGAGTGCTGAAACGAGGATTCCGATTTATTGGAAGACGAACTTTCAGCAAGGTAGCACAAGCGAAAAGTTCATCTCGATAAATCGGGATTCGTTTTCGCACTCCGAAACACTTTTTGTTCATAAGCAAATCTTTCACTACAAAGCAGAGTAAGAACACAAAGATAGAATTTCAAATTCCAATCCCCAATTCCTGAGCTCGTCAGGAACGGGCTTAATCGGGGACCAAATAAATTTCAAAACCAAAATTTCAAACCAAGACTTTTGCTTCCATCCTTTCATTTGATATTTGACATTTAGAATTTGGAATTTATTTGTAATTTGATATTTGAAATTTGTCATTTTCTTTCATTGTTAATTAATTCAAGTAATCTACTTTTTAATTTTGTAAATTCCATTTCTGCTTCAAAGCCTGCTGCAAGTTTATGGCCTCCGCCGCCAAATTTTTCTGCAATCTTCCGAACATCAATACAAATTGACCTGAGTGCGACACGATACTTATTCTTATCTAATTCCCGAAAATAAATAACAACTTTACGCTCTTCAGATGTTCTAACTTCTTTTGAAAATTTTCTTGTATGCTCCATTTTGGCATTGCACATTTTCAACATTCTTTGTGTAGTAATAAAATAAACAAGCTTTTTCTCTTTGATTTCTTCCAATGTGGACAATGTCAAACCCAATAATTTCAATTCAACAGTTTTTCTATTCTCAAAAATATTTCTGGAACAAAGATTATTATCTGCACCCAAATTTATCAGTTTTTTGGCAACCTCAAAAGTTTTTGAAGAGACATTTTTATTTGAGAAATTATTTGTATCATAAATCAAACCTATGTATAGACAATTTGCGAATTTCTCTTGTTGTTTTGCTGAAAGTTCGCTGATTTCATCTTTCAAAAGCAAATAAAGAATTTCACAAACGGATGATGCATTTGTGTCTATAAATGAAATTCCTTTTATTGTATCTTTTGTTTTTTTATGATGGTCAATACAAATTAATTTTTCGCAATTTTCAAAAATATTTTTGACTTTTTCACCAGCTCTTTTTTTCTCGTTGAAATCCAACATAAACACGATATCATTTGAATAATCAGAAATTGAGGTTTGAACTTTTTCCGATAAGCCAAGAAAAGCATATTCAGAATAAGGAATAGTTGGATTAAAAATCCTAACATTTTTTTGAAAATGTTTTAAATAAAGATAAAGAGCAAATTGTGCTCCGATTGCGTCTCCATCAGGGTCTTTATGAATTGTGATAATGAAATTTTGATTTTGAGAGACACTCTTTTTGAATTCAATCTTGAATTCGTCAATTGTCATATTTTTTGCCTTCACTTTCAATCAACTTTTCTACAGAGAAAGCAACTTTTTCAAGAGAGTCGTATTCAAATTTGATTTCTGGTGTGTATCTTAAATTCAAAATTTGAGCCAATCTTTTTCGGATAAACTTTCTGGCATTTTGCAAAGCAATCAGAGTGGATTTCTTTTTTTTATCATCTTGAAGTGAAAAATAAATAGTTGCATTATGTAAATCTGGTGAAACTTTTGCCTGTTCAATTGTAATATTTTTAATCCTTTTATCTCTAATATTTTCGTAGATTATTTTTGCGATATTTTGTTTAATAAGAGCGTTGAATCGTTCTTGACGCAACTTAGTCATTATTGGAAATCCTCAATTTTTGTTATTTCAATATCAGGATATGATATTTCAATAAATTTAATAATATCAGAGAATTTTCTTTCTGAATATATTTTTTCATTTGAAACCATTGCCAGACAGAGTTTAGAATTTTTCCATTTGTCATTGTGGTCAACTTCTGCAATGGAGACATTATATTTATTATGAACTTTATGGATAATGCTTTTAATGATATTTCTTTTGCTTTTTAATGAGTTTGCTAATGGCAGATAAATATCAATGATTGCGCTTTTTACCATTTTGGGGTAAGTTTAAGTTATTCTAATTTTTTCTTTTCTTCAAAAACCAGATATGCTTCAATAATATCACCAACTTTTATATCATTAAAATTTTCAATTGCAATTCCGCATTCTTGTCCTTCAATAACTTCTTTAGCCTCATTTTGGAAATGTTTCAAAGTAGATATTTTTCCTTCATAGGTTTTGATATCATCTCTGAAAAGTCGGATATTAGCATTATTTGTAACTTTTCCTTCTTTAACAAAGCATCCGGCAATTACACCAACTCCAGTAATTTTGAAGATTTGCTTTACTTCAACAATTCCAATAATTTTTTTTCTAACAATTGGTGCGAGCAGTCCTTCAAGGGATTTTTTCACATCATCAATTAATTCATAGATAATATCATAGAGCCGAATTTCAACTTTGTTTAGTTCCGCAGATTTTCTGGCTTCTGCATTGGGGCGAATATGAAAACCAAGAATAATAGAATTTGCAGCAGTTGCAAGGTCAACATCTGCCTCTACAATGCCACCAACTGCTTTACGAATAATATTCACCGCTACTTCTTCAGTTCCAAGTTTTTGAATTGCATCACAGATTGCTTCTAAAGAACCATCTGTATCTGCCTTTACGACCATATTTAAGGCATTTATTTCACTTTCTCGGATTTTATCAAACAGGTTATCTAAAGTTATTCCTGTCCCGCTTGCGATTTGCCTTTGTCTGATAATATGCTGTCTTTGTGAGCAAATCTCTTTAGCAGTTTTTTCATCTTTGACAACATTCAAAGTATCTCCAGATTGAGGGAGCCCATTTAGTCCTAAAATCTGCACAGCACCTGATGGAGGGCAAGTATCAACTGAATATTCTCGTTCATCAAGCATCAACCGAATTCTACCATAATGGGCACCGCATATCGCAATATTACCTGTTGTTAGAATTCCATTGCGAATCAAAATTGTTGCAAGAGGCCCTTTGCCTTTATCCAATTTTGTTTCAATGACAACGCCTTCAGAATTACAGGAGTAATTAGCAGATAATTCTTCAACCTCTGCCAACAAGAGAATTATTTCCAACAGATGTTCAATCCCTTCACCGGTTTTTGCAGAACATTCCACATACTCAACATCTCCTCCCCAGCCCTGCAATCTGACATTGTTCTCAGACAATTGGGCTTTTACTTTTTCAGTGTCAACATCAGGCAAATCAATTTTATTAATCGCAACAATAAATGGAATATCCGCTGCTTTGGCGTGGTCAATTGCTTCAATGGTTTGCGGCATAACTCCATCATCTGCTGCGATAACAATAACAGCAAGGTCAGTAATATCCGCACCTCTGGCTCTCATTGCAGTAAATGCCTCGTGTCCTGGTGTATCAATAAAAGTAATTTTCTTGTCCTTAAAATCAACTTGATATGCGCCAATATGTTGTGTTATTCCGCCTGCTTCGCCAGCAATAACATTGCTCTTTCGGATATAATCTAATATTGATGTCTTGCCGTGGTCAACATGACCCATTACCACAACTACAGGTGGTCGCGATTCTTTCTTTTCTGCTATAGTTTCTTTCTGCTCCACACGCAAAATATCTGCTCCAAACTGGTCAGCGAAATTAACTTCAAAATCAAACTCATCGCAAATCATAATCAAAGAATCCTTATCCAATCGTTGATTGATTGTAACCATTTTGCCGAGTTCCATAAACTTTGCCACGATTTCTGTCGGGATTTTTCCCATCACTTTTGCTAATTCAGCAACAGATGTAAACTCGCTAATCACAATCTGTTGGACTTCTTCAGTCCTGACTGTTTTTTCTTTTTTATATTTTTTTATTTTCGTATCCTTGCCTAAAGTAGCTTTAATGCTTCCCTTAATTTCCCGTTGGTCAAAAAACTTTTTCTCCCGTTCTTCTCGGAGTCTGGTTTTTTTGTCTTTATATTTTACTTTCCCCTTTTTTTTTCCTTTAATTTCAGAAGGTTTAGAAATTAATTCTTCCTTTTTAGTTACAGTTTTAGGTCTTTTTTTAATTGGTGGTTCAACTTGTTTTGCGATGGTTTTCTTTTGTTCTTCTTCTTTTGTAACTTTTTTGGGAATTTTTGAATCAGCTGACTTTTTAATTCTTTCAAATTTTGCTTCCCGTAATTGTGTTTTGTAGCTTTTTCTTTGTTTCTGTCTAACCTTGGCAGCTTGCATCTGCTCAGAAAACATTTTTCTGATTTTGCTTGCTGCTTCCTTATCTATATAGCTCATATGGCTTTTTACGATTATCTTTAAACTTTTTAAGATTGCTAATAAAGCCTGAGGAGATATTTTTAATTCTCTGGCAAGTTCATAAACTCGTATTTGTTCCATATTTGCCTTTAACTACTTAAAATAATTTTAATTCCTTTAATAAAATTTTTTCTTTCTTTTCTTTATCCATTTATCAAGTTTACTTATACAATTTGAAGTTTGACAACAATAGTATCCTCTTCCTTGCATTCTATGCTTATAATCAAAAACAATTATACCATTCTTAATTAGGAATCTTACTAAATTTGATTTTGCATCTTTTTTCTTACAGATAACACAGGTTCTCTTTGGGATATGTCCGACATTACTAACTTTATTTACCATTCCGTCTTGTTAGAAATCTTTTTAGAGTTTGCTCATATATCCTATTTCAATAAAGATTAGAAATATTTGGCTGATTCTTTTATTTTTTCAGCAGTTTTTACACCCACACCATCTATCTGGCATAACTCCTTAATAGAGGCGAGATAAATATCCTGAACTGAAGTATAACCAGCATTATACAGTACCTTACCAATATTTTCTGTTACACCTTCAAGTTCATAGATAGTACTTGTAATACGGCGTTCATTTGCGGTAATCTCTTCATATTCCTCTTCTAACAGCACATCTAATTTATAATTAGTAAGTTTTGCTGCTAATTTTATATTCCTTCCTTCTTTACCAATAGCGATATTTTTATTCTTCTCATCTACAATGACCTGTGCAAACTTTCCTTTTTCAGCCAAGTATATTCTTTTTATCAATTCATTTCCAATACTATTTTTTATAAATTGCTCTGGATTATCAGACCAAACAACAATATCAACCAGTTCCCCGTGAAGTTCTTTTTTCACTACTTCTATTCTAAATCCTTTAGGTCCAACACAACTCCCAAATGCATCAATATTTTTATTAGTACTATACACGGCTACTTTTGTTCTATATCCAGGTTCCCTTACAATTTTCTTTATTACAACCTCTCCATCTCCTATTTCTGGAATCTCATTCTCAAATAATTTAATTATAAATTCAGGTTTTTTTCTGGAAAGAATAATTCTGACACTTCCTTTTTGATATCTAATATTATAAACATACGCCTTTAAATAATCACCTGCTTTATAAAACTCATTATCAACCTGTTCCTCAGAAGGTAATAATGCTTCTGTGAAGCCAATATCAACTATATATCCACTACTTTCTACTCTTTTTACCATACCAGATATTATTTGTCCTTTCTGTTTTTCATAATCTAATTTTGTCTTTTCAGTTTCAGATTCTCTCAGTTTATTTATAATAGCTTGTCTAGCTGACTGAATAGTTTTTCTGCCAAATTCAGAAATAGGAATTTCTATGGGTATTAAGTCATCAACTTGTGATGTCAATACAATCTTTTTTGCATTAGTAAGAGTTATCTCATCAAAATTATTGGGAACCTCATCAACTACTTTTGCTAATAATTTTACAACAACTTCATTCTTCTCAAAATCTATTTCAACTGATATTGCATTCTCTTTCATTAACTTCTTTGATAGAGTTGACTCCAAGCTTTCTTTAATAATTGAAGAAATCTTATCTCTATCTATCTGCTTAATCCTTGCAAATTCATCAATAATTGAAATCAAATTAAAAGCCATAATCAAATCACTCCTAATTTTTTCTCATACTTTTCTTTATGATTTAGAAAGCCATTTATAAACTGTTTTCGCTTTTTTAATTTGAGCAAAATTAATGTGTGTACTGTCTTCATTATCAATCTTAACAGAAATAACATTATTGTCTATGGATTTCAAAATGCCATTTGCTGTCTTTACTTTTCCTTCTTCATTAACATACTGAACTTTTACAACCCTTCCAATAGCGCCTAAAAAGTGTTGTGTGGTTTTTAGTAATCTATTTAAACCTGGAGATGATACTTCTAAAGTATAACGAGTATCAAATATATCTCTCATATCTAACTCATCTCCTAATTTTTGGCTAACTCTCTGGCAATCATCTAATGTTACACCACCTTGCTTTGTGATATACACTATAACCAAATGATTATTTCGTGTTCCTTTCAGCTGCCAATCATAGATTTGGAAGCCCATTTTTTGGGAAACTTTAATAATTATCTCATTTAACTTTTTATCTATATCCATCATATTTCAATTTTGATACAAAAAACGCTCCGATTCATCGGAGCTGACCCGCTCTAAATTTTTTACTAAAAAAATGAATATTTAATTATTTGTCAATATTATTAATCGTATCATATTTTAACTAATTAATTTTATCATTAAAAAAACGGTATATTAATAATTACCGTCTATAATATGAAGTGATTTTTATTATTACTTAAACTAAAAAATCATTACATTAAATTTGATATAACTAGTATAAAGTTTCCAAAATAACATATCAATAAAACTGTCATTCTGAGCGTAAGCGAAGAATCTCTAACCAACAATTAATACTTGAGATTCTTCACTTCGCTTCACTTCGTTCAGAATGACACGTTATTTTGGAAACGCTATACTAGAACTTATCTCATTAGAATCATCTTCTTCGTTGAAGTATATTTATCTGCTTTTAGCTTATAGAAATAAAGTCCATCTGGCAAATATTTGCCATTTTCATCTTTTCCATCCCAGACAATATTCGGAATTCGGGATTCGGAATTCGGGATTCGGAAAGTTTTTACTATTTGACCTTTGATGTTATAAATAGAAATTTCAACATCAGATGGTTTTAATAACGAATATGAAATTGTTGTGTATTCTGCTTTGGAAACATCAAATGGATTAGGAAAATTCTGAAGCAATGATAAAGAAGTCTGTTCGTTTTCTTGCTCATCTATACCTATTTCCTCATAAGCATATAATTCCGCTGAACCATATACATTTTGAAGATTGTTAAGATGACGATTATTGGCAAAAACGCAATACCAATCATTATCTGAAGGAATATCAAAACTTACTGTTTCTTCTTGAGTATCAGCAAATAGGTTAAAACATTCAAACGGCATATCAACCATATACCATATAAAGTTCATCTCATCTGTCATAAAATAATCAATAATACCATCACTTTCACTTTTATAAAGCTGTGAGAAATCATTAACATCATCCATCAAGATTCTCCCACTTACAATTTGCGATGGGACCGTGAAATCAATTTCAAGCCGATAATCATCCACATCATCTTCAGGAACATCAACACTGAGCCAATCTAATGAGGGCATAGTTCCAGATACGGATAAGGAATAAGTATAATTTTGTCCATTTACTGCATAATTAACTATTGATACCACATAGTTAGGTTCTACAGGATAACTACCAATATCAGTATCAACTCTTGCATAATAATGTCTTCCTTCCCCGACAGTGAAGCAAAATTTTCCTTCGTTATCTGTAAGACCATAATTATCATAATAAATATATTCACCAGATTGCACGGCTAACATTATTTCAGCACCATCAATTGGATTCCCTTGACTATCAAGAGCATAAATAGTAATAGTAGCACTACCTTCAGAATAAGTATCAGTTACAGATGAAAGCCAGCCATCGCTTCTTATTTCAAACACAGAGCCAAAACTCCAGCCCCATCCATTTTCATAAGTAAGAGGAGTGTCTAACATATTATTTACAGGTTCCCAGGAAACCCACCTTTGTTCCCAAAATTCATTCCAGGTATGGTCATGAGAAATTGCAAGAATGCTTGTGCAAGGTATAAGTGCGGCTTTGGCAGCAGCTGCTGTTAAATCTGCATGTTCACCACATCTACCAATATGCTTTCGTAAAATTCTTACGGGCTGGTGAGGTCTTTCATAATTAGATGTAAATTCCATACAATCATTTATCCAGTTTGTTACAACTGCTGATGCATGAGTTTGGCTCGGGTCTACATTTTGGACACCATTCCATACAATTTCACAATTTTCCAGCATATCTTTTAAAATAGGATACCCAGCATCTGCATAATTAAAGAGATAGTTTCGCCAGAAAACACCATCAGGTGGGTCAGCAATATTATTGTTATGTGTAGTATTGTTTTCTATGATATCAGGGTCAATATATGCAGGAATTTCATCTGTAATTTTTGGATGGACAATATACCAGTAATAAATCTCTTTAGGAACTTCAACCTGAACTGTATCCCCAGTTTCATTCTCTTTCCAATATTTTATTGTTGAATAATAGTTCTCATCGGTTGTTGATGTGCCATAATCCACAACCTCCACATAATTTAAATACTGGTCATTTTCATAGATAAGTTCCGCATTTTCCTTTAGCAAATCTGGTGAACCATATCCTGATAAGAGATATTCTGGCGAGGAATGTGCGATAGAAAACACAACCTCGTCTATATATGGGTCTTCGGTAGTGATAATAGCATTTGCCCATAAATCCTGACATATATTATACATTCGTAAGAAGACATTACGCAAATCATTTCTGAGCCATTGTGGGGACTTTTCTAAAGCCTGATAAGATGCATCTGTTAATGGATTTTCATAATATGTAGGATAAATCTTTAATGAATCAAACTCATTATCAAAATAGATGGAAAGGTTCTTTCCTGGTTCTACATATCGGTTAATTTCAATAGAATCTATAAGATTCCATTCTTCTCTTGGAATTTCAGGAATAGAAGGAATTTCTTCTGGTTTCGGAGGTTGGTATGGAGCTGCTTCTCCAACACAAATAAAACCATCCGGGTAAATCTGTTTATGAGTACAACTCCGTATTTCCTCACCAATAAGTATTGTTGGTATTTGTAGCATAACTAATAATGATACAAATAAAGTAACTTTTGTTTTCATACGAGCTCCTTTCTAATTGCTTTTTTTATGGGTTCTACAAAATAATGAATCACATAATGGTGTCATTCTGAACGAAGTGAAGAATCTCTATGTATTTATTATGCAGTAAGTTATGAGATTCTTCGTTACACTCAGAATGACAATTCAAAGTAGAGATTTAGTGAAATACTCAATTTTGCAGAACTCATATTTCTTTTTAAAATGTAGTTTAAAAATTAAATATTTTTTTGTCAACGATTTTGTTATTATTAACTTTGATATCTCAAAATTTATCTGAAAATCCCTTATACTTTATTTTGATTTGGTATAATGAATGATAACAAAAAAGCCTATCCATCCGCTAGCTCCGAGACGGAGTCCCCGACTATGTCGGGGTCTGGCAGACAGATAGGCTTATAATTTTCAGTTTGAAATTCTTATCTCATCAGAATCATTTTCCTAATGAATGTTATATTATCAGC
>JACKQG010002453.1_pt1 | contig 24222 bp, 23 predicted proteins | sample 8237621 | NCBI WGS metagenome assembly JACKQG01 (sample SAMN15677084, study PRJNA649215) | marine metagenome | biome: marine; feature: Black Sea; material: saline water; isolation source: suspended particulate matter (SPM) from the Black Sea western gyre | collected 2013-06-09/2013-06-10 | depth... | reverse complement strand
TTCGTTTTTTTATAACACAATACCGCACCACGCACATTCCCCCCTCTCCCCCTCCAGACCACTTTCCCGCCTCTCTGGTCGTGCACAGCGTGCTATAAGGAAAATCGACAACAGTCGGCCGCAGCATTTCAGAGGCCATCCGCAAACCGCCGATAAAGTTCGGCGACACCACGCTGTTGGCGCCGGCCATTTTGAGTTTGATACCCAGGGTATGATCGACCGCTTTGCTGATGATCCGAATATTCTTGTTAAGCATTCTGGCGGTCATGGTGACATAGAGCGTATCTTTGTCGTGCGGCAGGCTGATGACGATTCCCGCAGCCCTTTCAATGCCGGCGGCAAGCAAATTTTGATCATCGGTGGCATCCCCTTTGACATAAAGCAGGTTTTCATTCAGAGTTTTGCAGCGCTCGATAATGCCCTCATCTTGTTCAATCAGGACAACCGACTCTTTGTTTTTAATCAGCTCATCCAGGACATGGCGCCCGGACTCACCGCCGCCGCACACGATATAATGATTGTTCAATTTCTTAATTTCTTTATCCATCTTGTTTCTCCTAAGAATTCCGGAGAGTTCTCCTTCAATAATTAATGCCGTCAGGGTACTGATTCCGTATAAAATCACTCCCATGCCGAAGGTAATTAAAAGCATGGTGAACAGCTGGGCGGGAATATTGCCGGTCACATTGAGGATTTCGCCGTAGCCGACGCTGGTGATCGAAATAACCGTCATGTACAGACAGTCCATAAATTTCGGCTTGCCGCCGAACAGGATGTAGTAGCCGGTACTGCCCATGATGACCACAAAGCAAATGGCAACCAGCACAAAATGAAGTCGTCTTTTCATGCCCATCGTAAAAACTTCTTACCAGAATATTTAAGGTCTTAAGCCATTGCGATTGCAGCGGAAAAACCCAGCTCAAATGCTTTCAGGTTCGATGCTGCAAAGGCTTTTTTGGTTATGGTTGTAATGGCCGTTTTCGTATTTTCGGCGGTCAGAGGAATCGTGCCGGTTTGAATCAAAGCACCCAGAAGAACCATGTTTACGGCCAGGGCATTTCCGGCCTGGGCTGCAAGTGCGGCGGCGTCAAAGGCGATAAGCTTGGCCGTCCTGGCGCGTATCAGCGTCTGCAGTGTCCGCAGGTCAGGATAGATGCCGCTTCCCGTGATCACGGTGAACGGCGACAGCGGGGAAAGGCTGGTTATCACCACCGTCTTAAAATTGCATTTGTTCAGAGCCCGGAGGGTTTCCAACGGTTCGAAGCCTACCACCACATCGGCCTCGCCGTCCGAGATAATGGTGCTCTGCGCATCTCCGAAGACAATTGCGGACTCCACCACCCCGCCCCGTTGAGCCATGCCGTGAATTTCGCTCATGCCGACCGGAACGCCCGACATCAGGGCCGCTTCACCGATAACTTTAGAGGCCAGCAGATTTCCCTGCCCGCCAACCGCCACTATGATTAATCGTGTTATGTCCATCGAATTCTCGCCTGTCGTTTTCTACCGTTTATCGGACTCTGCCGTAAGTTTTTAGTTAATTTTAGCCCGGAATTTATGTTACACTCCGTCCTTTATGGGCAATATGGCATTTTCCGGGCAGACTTGGGCGCAGACCGTACATCCTACGCACAATGCAGGATCAATTTTAACCCTGTTGTTCTGGATGAAAAACGCAGGACAGGCAAGCTCATTGATGCAATCCTTGTGATTTTTGCACTTTTCACCGACAAAAAAGGGTTTTTCACGCAGTTTTTTCAAACCTCTGGCATACAGGGTACACGGCTCTTGAGAGATAACAACCGACACGCCTTTATAATTTAAGGCCTCTTTTACGGCCTGGATACTTTTTTTAATTCTATAGGGTCTGATGACGGTCACGTGGGATACACCTGCGGCCCTGACAATGTCTTCGATCGATATTCTCCCGTATCCGTCTAAATTCAACTCCTTCATATCGACACCGGGATGCGGTTGGTGCCCGGTCATGGCGGTAGTACCGTTATCTAAAATAACCAGTGTAAAATTGTGGTTGTTAAAGACTGCATTGATCAAACCAGGTATTCCGGAATGAAAAAACGTGGAATCACCGATAAAGGAAATGACCTTTTTGTTGGTTACTTTTGAAAAACCGCACCCAGTTCCAACCGAAGATCCCATGCATATTAAAAAGTCTCCCATGGCCAGGGGCGGCAGAAACCCTAGTGTATAGCAACCGATGTCGGTCGGGCAAATCGTCTCCATCCCTTTGGCAGCCTTTTTTATCACATAAAATGTGGCCCGGTGGGAACACCCGGCACAGAGAGTGGGCGGTCGCTGCGGAAGATCGGGCAGATCGGAAAGATCAGGGACCGGCACCGGTGTATAGCCTACCCCAAAGTATGCGGCCAGACACTGCCTTACCAGTGCCGGACTCAATTCATAAAGACGGGAAAACAGATCTTTGTCTTTACCTTTGATGGGCAGCGTCAGCCCTTCCTCCTGGGCAAAAGCCTTGACCGCCGCTTCCATGTAAGGTTCCCCTTCCTCAACGACCAATACCTTTTCACACCCTTGCAGAAAACTTTTGATCAAGGCGCTAGGCATCGGATGCGAAAACCCGATACGAAGTACTTTGGCTTTATCCGCTATGTTCAGGTCTTTGACCGCATCCGAAACATATTTGTAACTGACGCCGTTGCAGATGATGCCCCCGGCGCCTTCTCCCTGGATGAAATTATACCTGGAACCATTGGAGATCGCTTCAGCCTGCTCCAGCCGGCTTAACAGCTTGACATGAAGATTTCTGGAAACCGCCGGCACGGTCACATAGTTAAACGGATCTTTTGAAAAATCACCGGTGGTTTTTAGGTCTTGAATGTCGCCCAGAACAACGGCTTCAGTGGAATGGTTGATGCGGGTTGTGGTTCTGAAAATCACCGGCTCCTGCAACTGTTCGGAAAGATCAAACGCATAAGATACCATATCTTTGGCTTCTTGGGCTGAAGAGGGTTCAAGCATGGGCAGCCCGGCAAGCTTGGCATAGTAACGGTTATCCTGTTCGTTCTGGCTGGAAAACATGAAAGGGTCGTCTGCTGAAACGATCACCAGGCCGCCTTTGACACCCACATAGGCCAGTGTCAACAGCGTGTCTGCCGCCACATTAAGGCCCACATGCTTCATTACGCACATGCTGCGCACTCCTGAATTGGCGGCGGCTGCCGCCACTTCAAGCGCCACCTTTTCATTGGTACTGTATTCAAAATACAGATCGGTTTCCAAAGATATCTGAAAAAAGTTCAATGAAACTTCAGAAGAGGGTGTTCCCGGATATGTGGTGGCAACCGCGACACCCGCCTCAATCGCTCCCCGGGCGATGGCTTCATTGCCGAGAAGCAGCATTTTTTGTCCGGGCCGGTTGTTTAAAAGCTTGTGCATGGCATCTACCTTGACGTATTATTACCTGTTTTTGCACGAACAGGGGGTTTTCATAATTCAAATAATGTAAAGATTCTCATTAATTTTCATGCAAGATTCAGGTATTAGTGTTTCTGAGCGATTAATACACCAGCACCGTTTGTAGTGTAAAGCACTTTCTATAAGATGCCGGGCGATGGATCCGCAACAGCTAGCGCCAATCCCATCCCGTCCGGGTCAGGCATTGAGCGCGCTATCAACAGGACCAAAAGCTTCAAAAAACTTTACAAAATCTTTGCCTTGATTTATAAAATTAGCTTGTTCTTCGAAAAATATCGGGCTGAAACAACCGAAGCCGAAAATGAGACCTCTATCGAGCGAAAGTCGGGGATGCCATGCATAAAGGGATGATTCTGGTTATTGCCACGCAAAACCGAGGCAAAACCGCAGAAATAAGAGACCTGTTAAAAGAATTTAACGTTACGATCAAAAATCTTGATGATTTCGGCCCGATACCGGCTGTGGAGGAAGACGGCACCACCTTTGACGAGAATGCATACCAAAAGGCAAGTTTTACTGCCAGAACTCTGGGACTGCCGGCACTGGCGGACGACTCCGGACTGTTGGTCGATGCGCTCCAAGGCGCTCCCGGCGTTCATTCTGCCCGGTATGCAGGAGCAAGTGCCACCGATGAAGAACGATGTTTAAAGCTGCTTGAGGAAATGAAGGCAAAATCCAACCGCAAGGCCGCGTTTGAATGTGTCATCTCGATTGCCGTTCCAGCCGGCCAGGCCCTGACATATGAAGCCCGCTGCGAAGGCCTGGTCGCAGATAAGCCGTCGGGTTCCAACGGCTTCGGGTATGATCCGGTGTTCTTTTATCCGCCGCTGAACAAAACTTTTGCAGAATTGACCATGGAGGAAAAGAGCCGTGTCAGCCACAGGGGAAAGGCGCTGGCTCAGCTCAAAGATGAGTTTGACAAGGTTCTGATTTGGATTCAACAACAAATGCAGGTCCCTGCACGGTTTAAATAGAGCAATAAGCAAAATGATCGAAGACCTCATTAGAAAAAACAGAAGCTGCCGGCGGTACCACCAGGACCGCGGTGTAACTCTGGAAACATTGCAGGAGCTGGTAGATCTTGCCAGGCTGTCGGCCTCGGCAGCGAACCTCCAGCCGTTGCGCTATGTTCTTGTCTGCGACCCTCGAATCAATGAGCAGATCTTTGCTTGCCTGGGCTGGGCAGGATATCTTCAAGACTGGCCGGGTCCTGAAGAAGGCGAGCGTCCCCCGGCCTATATCGTTATTCTGGGTGACACCGCCGTTGCCAAAGATTTCGGCTGCGATCACGGCATTGCCGGCCAGAGCATTCTCTTGGGTGCCACCGAAAAGGGGCTTGCCGGCTGCATGATCGCTTCGATCAACCGCTCAAAACTAAAAAGTATTCTTAACACCCCGCCGCAGTATGAAATCCTGCTGGTCCTTGCAATTGGAGCGCCTAAAGAAAGTATCGTTTTGGAGAATGTCGGAATTGACGGCAGTATCAGATACTGGCGGGATGCAAAAGGAGTCCATCACGTTCCCAAAAGAAGTCTGAAAGATGTTATTGTCGGCTGCTTCGAACCTGTAAAGCCGCAGCATTCTTTGTAACATATTTGCCGTGGGACAAATTCGTAAAACCAAAGAGGGAAAATGAGATGGCGTCCATAATAAAAAAAATGGATATCGCCAAACAAATTGGCGGCGTTGCCACCATAAAAGAGGCTATGCAGCTCTTTGAAAACCGGATGGATGCAGCCAATTTCTCCAAAATACGACAGGTCAAGACTCCGGAAGTTCTGATCAAAATCGCCAATGCCGTGGCCATGTGCCGGCCGGATTCCATTTTTGTCAATACCGGCTCTGAAGCGGATAAACAATTTATTCGCGATTTGGCGATCGAAAAAGGTGCGGAAAAAGGACTTCCGATGAAAAACCATACCATCCACTTCGATCTCAAGGAGGAACAGGGCCGGATCATCGATCGGACCTATTATATCATCGATGAAGACGAAAAGGTCAGTTCGCTGGCCAACAAGATGCTTCGCAAGGAAGCCTTAAAGGACTTACAAGAAAAAATGCACGGCATCATGGTCGGCAAGACCATGATCATCGGGTGCTACATGCGCGGTCCGATTGGATCTTTCGGCTCAAATCCGGCACTGGAACTTACCAGTTCCGCCTATGTGTCTCACAGTGCGGAAATCCTTTATCGCAATGCGTTTGAGGTTTTCGACCGCGAGGTAAAGCGCCTGGGGCACTTCTATACCAATATACACAGTGAAGGTTTATACTGCGCCAAAGAACTGCCCAACGCCAGGGTATATATGGACCGAAGTGATCGGACGACTTACAGTGTCAACTGCTCGTATGCCGGCAATACCTTGCTGTTGAAAAAAGGGAATCACAGATTTTCAGTCGACAAGGCCGTATATCAAAACAGGGGCAATGAGCTGTCGGAACATATGTTTATTACCGGCATTGAAGAACCAGGCGGACGCATCACCTGGTTCACCGGCGCCGCGCCCAGCGGGTGCGGAAAGACAACGACCGCTATGGCCGGCAATCATTTTGTCGGCGATGACCTGGCTCAAATGTGGCGCGATAAAAACGGCATCATCCGGGCCATCAATCCCGAAGTCGGCATCTTCGGCATTCTGGAGGATGTGAACTGGGAAGGTGATCCCCGGCTGATGGAGCTTCTCCGGAATCCCGGCACGGAGGTGATATGGTCCAACGTGCTGATCGCTGAAAACGGGGTGCCTTACTGGACCGGAAGCGGTGAGGCTCTCCCGCAAAAAGGTATAAATTTTCAAGGGCCGTGGGAAGCCGGCAAAGTGGATGAACGCGGCAACCCGGTTCCGATTTCCCATCCCAATGCACGCTGCACGCTGACTTCCAAAGCCCTGGCAAATTATTCCGAAAGAACCGAAGATCCCGCCGGTGTGGAAGTCCGGGTGATTACCTACAGCGGCAGAGACAGCGATACCATGCCGCCGGTATGGGTTGCCAAAAATTCAGACCACGGCGTCGTCATCGGCGCCACCATCGTATCGGCGGCAACGGCAACGGAGGTTGGGGCCTCCGGCGTTAAGCGGGCACCCTGGGCCAATGCGCCGTTTATTCCCGGAGCTTTAGGGGATTATATGGATGCCCAGTTCAAATTCTTCGGACACAAAGATATTGCCGAAGAATACAAGCCGGTTATGGCCGGTTTGAATTATTTCTTGACCGACGAGTCCCGGGGCGGCACATCCAGAAACCTTCTGGGTGAAAAAAGAGATGTAAAAGTCTGGCTGGGCTGGCTGGAAAGAAGAGTTCACAAGGAAGTGGATGCCATTGAGACACCCATCGGATATCTCCCGAAGTTTGAAGATCTTAAAAAGCTGTTTAAAGCGATCATTGACAAAGAGTATACACACCAATTGTATACCAGGCAGTTTTCGCTGTATCTAGACAACATCCTGCAAAGAATAGACCTGCAGATAGACACATACGGCAAAGAAGCGGACATCCCCGAGAATTTTTTCCAGGCCCTGCGCGAACAGCGCAGAGGTTTGATAGGCTTAAAAGACAAGCATGGTCCGATCGTAACTCCGTCGGATTTGGAAGAGGAAAACCATCCAGAAATCAGTGGTGCCTGAAAACCGGGAATCTATCCTCAGCGTCGTCTTCAGCAGCCGCATGCTGGTTGCCTTTATTATGGGCTTTGCCTGCGGCCTTCCGCTGCTGCTCACCCTATCGGTGTTGCAGGCTTGGATGCAAGACGAAGGCGTCGACCTGACCGTCATCGGAATGATGGCTCTGGTAGGCCTGCCCTATACCTTGAAATTTGTCTGGGCGCCCCTTATGGACCGTTTTACCCTCCCTTTTCTGGGGCGCCGAAGAGGCTGGCTGCTAATTGTGCAGGCGGCCCTGACTTTTTCAATTGCCGGCCTGGGCTTCACCGACCCCGGCAAAGCACCCTGGATGGTCGCCGTTGCTGCCTTTCTGGTCACCTTCTTCAGCGCCTCCCAGGATATTGTGGTGGATGCCTATCGCCGGGAAGATCTTCCGGATGAAGAGTTGGGGCTCGGATCCTCTTTTTATATCAACGGATATCGGCTGGGGATGCTGCTGGCATCCGGCGGCGGCCTGATTATGGCGGACCACCTATCGTTTTCCATGGTCTATCTCATTATGGCAGCCTGTATGCTGCCCGGTGTTTTAACTACCCTCCTGGCACCGGAGCCTGAAATTGTCGCCGGAACTCCCCGGACCATGAAGGAAGCTCTTTTCGATCCGCTGGCAGATTATTTCAGCAGGCAGGATGCCATCTGGATTCTGGCCTTTATCCTTTTTTATAAAATCGGCGATACCATGGCCAGTGCCATGACCACGCCTTTTTATCTGGATATCGGGTTTACCAAAACCCAGATCGGGGCGGTGGTTAAATTGTTCGGTTTCTGGGCCACCGTTGCCGGGAGTCTGATCGGCGGCATGCTGATGCTTCGTCTTGAGATCAACCGCAGCCTCTGGATTTTCGGGTTCCTTCAGGCCATATCCACGGCCTGCTTTGCGATTCTGGCCCGGGTCGGCAGCAGTGTTGGTGTTTTGTCGGCAGTCATCGCCTTTGAAAATCTGAGCAGCGGCATGGGGACCGCCGCCTATGTTGCATTTATGGCAAGCATTACCAATAAAAAATTTACCGCCACGCAATACGCGCTGCTGAGCAGCCTGATGGGGGTTCCTAGGGTTTTGGCCTCGGCCCCAACCGGTTATCTGGCCAAAAATCTGGGATGGGAAAGTTTCTTTATATCCTGTACGATCATAGCCGCTCCGGGGATGCTGCTGCTTTTTAAATTTGCCCCCTGGCATTCAAAAAAAACGGGGGTTGAGAACAGGCATTATGACTGAAGACACTGACAATAAAAAAGCGATCGAACGGTTTGAAACCCTGGCGCGGCAGAGAAGAGAAATCCTGAAGCTGTCGTCGGAAAAAGCTCTGGATGCGATTTTAAATGTGCCGGAGCCGGCAGCTTTGGTTCATTCTTTTCCAGAAGAAGACTTCTATTTTCTGATTCACGACATCGGGATCGAAGATTCGCTTGCGCTGTTATCGCTGGCATCGAACCGGCAGTGGGAGTATCTTGTTGATATGGAAGTATGGGAAAAGGACCGAATTGATTCAGGTTCCGTTACCCGGTGGTTCGATCTGCTCTTAAAAGTCAACCCCAAACGTTTTATCAAATGGTTTCTGGATGAGAAAGTCGAGTTCGGGGAATTCTACCTGTTCAAAAACATCGAGATAAAAATCAGGGAACATGATCAGGACCCATCCGAATTCGGAGAAGATTTTTTTACGTTTGACGATATGATTTACATCCGGTTTCGTGAGGATGTTTTTAAGCGGGATTCAGACGACGGTGAATTCGATCAAACCAGTCAAGAGCATCGTGATGATTTTCTGTTAAATTTTTTTAAAGCCCTGGCGGAATACGATCACATCATTTACCAGAAAGTCCTGCTCGAATCTGCAAGTGTTATTCCGGCCGAAACTATAGAAGAAGCCTATCGGTTGCGAAATGTCAGGTTGGCCGAAAAAGGCTTTATGCCGTTTGAAGAGGCCGTTGGCATTTACCAGCCCCTGAAACCGCAGGATGTTAAAAAGCTGGGTGTAAAGTATACTCCGGCAGACCGGGACCGCGGGCTGCTTCTTCCGGTTCCGCTCTATCCTGCCGGTATGTTAAAAGAAGATAATCTTTTCACCAGAGCCTTGAAACGCATAGAGACGGAAAGTGTCCTGGAGCAGGTTCAGACTGAATTTGCCGGCCTGTGCAATCAGATTGTATCCGCTGACCAAAAGATTGTCAGGGACAGGGAGGCCTTAAAACATATCGTCAAAAAGGCCTGCGGATATATCAATGTCGGGCTTGAACGCTTAGCGATCCAGGAAGGCCGGCCGTTTGACCTAAACCGGGCCACGTCCCTGGTGCAAAAATATGCGCTTTCCGCGATTTTCAAGGTGGGCTACGGACTTGCTCTGGAACTCAAATGGCGCGTTGAGCGCTGGCGAAAAACAAGCTGGTTTGAAAAAGAAGGGCTGCTGCTTAGCTTCTGGGATCAAGAAGGCCTGGGTGTGTTAGGGGGACTTTTATTAAAAAAACCTCTGTTTTTTGATAACTATGAAACTGGTGTGCTCTACCGGGAATTTGTTTCAACCGACGATATCAAAAAGACTGAGAAACTCTTAAATGAAATTATCCAGGTTGACGAACTTTTGGCGCTGATGGCCGTAAAGCCGGAGCCGATTTTACAAGGATTCCTAACCCATAAAAATTTTCTCCTGACTCTCTGGGCCCGACACCATCTCGGCCTTTCAAAGACGCCGGCACCCTTGAGCATAGATGAATTCAGGCGCTTCTTTGACGATCTCTGGGTCGGCAAAGCCAAACCGCGCAAAACAAGCCCGGCCATGAAAGCAGCGCTTTTGAGCTGGCTTTCGGACCGGACCGGGCTCACCCCTTACGAGATCTCACAAAAACTGGGCCAAACCCTGGAGCGTCTTTTCAGCGAGATCGAGAGCGAATTAGGAGAAGTGTCAAAAAAAGATCTGGACCCAAGATATATCCGCCTTTTCCTGATAAAAACCCAGAAAAGCTGAAATATTTCAACATATTTTTATGAAAAATGTGAGGGGCTTTTCACCGGGTTGATAACCTTTATACCTGAAAATTGGAGGAAATCGGTATCTGCACTATAAATTTCGCGAATCCCATGTTCACGCATAAGGGCTGCGGTTCGGATATCGAAAAAAAGATTGCCGGAAGGATGATTCAGTTCGCTGAGAATGTGTTCTAAAAATTCCCAATGTTTTTCCCCGGCATGAACAATATCGAAGTTTGGACTCTGGAGAAAGGGCTCCAGAAACTGAAGTGCTTCGCGCCATGTCAAGGGACGGTCGAAGACTTTCGGATGGGTAGTCACACGAAAAAATTCGTATAAAATGCCTTCTGTAAAATACCAACGGTCATGGCTCGTTCCGGCCGCTGTCAGAAAATCAACGGCCCTGGGATGCTCTTCAGCATCTCGATTGACCGCATACAGCAGGATATTTGTATCAATGATCCCTGCCATTAGGAATCCATCAGCGCTTCAAGGGCATTTCTGTCTGCCAGATTGACACGAGGACGTCCCATGGTAAAGGAGTGCAGCTTAAAATTGCTGCGCCGCTTCTCCTTTCGGCTCATAAGTCCTTCAGTGAGCAGTTCATTGACAACCTGGGACAATTGGCGACCCTCTCGGCGGGCAAGTTCCCGAACCCCTTCAATACAGGCATCTTCTAGGATAAGCGTCGTTCTTTTCATAACATATACTCATACACCATAATCATACAGATGTCAATTGGCTTTCTGGTACTTTGGTAAATCACGTTCTGCACGAACGTCCCCCGGTCCTTCCGTCTAGGGCCACCTTCCTCAAAAAACTAAAGGCAAAACTAAATGCCAGGCTGGAGTTGAAGTTAGAACTGGCAAAAATTTAATGTATGCAAACCTCGGCCCAACGATTTCTAAGCATTATAACACCAACAAAGTGAAATGAATGTGTATATGCGAACTGAGGTGGGCGATCTCTGTTTGCCAATGTGAATACCCCCATAACACATATCACAAGATTTTGACGTCATCGATATTTACAGGGTTTGGCAAGATATGCCCAAAATCCAAAGAAACCGTCTAAGAACCATACCCATCTATGATGGTATTTTACAGTCTTTATTGACATATTGGTCTGACTTTTCTATAACTTCTTCAATTTGAAACACAATCTTCATTTTCTCTCGGGCTTATAAATTGCCAACCATAAACAGATAGAGGCAGGCATGGATGTTTACCGAATTAAAATCCTGACGCTTCCCCTGCTCGCGTTTACTCTGTGTGCCCTGCTTATTACTTTCCCGGTCCATGCTGCTTCTAGGGGTATTACGGTAAAAGCCAAGACATCCACCGGTACTGTTAAAGAGATACAGCTTTATTCCGGGTATCATGCTTTGGTGGTGGGATGTGGAGATTACGATTTTTGGCCGGACCTACCTAATGCTGTGCAGGACGCCCGGAAAGTCGCTGTATCTCTGAGGCGCCTGGGTTTTCAGGTCAACATTATAGAAAACCCTAATTCCCTGCAGCTCAAAAAAGCTATCAATGATCTGGCTTACAAGGACGGGCGTGAAACAGACCGTGCCCTCCTTTTTTATTATGCCGGGCATGGGGAAACTGAAAAATTAGCCGACGGAACCAGCTTGGGATACATCATTCCAAAGGACTGCCCCTTGTTACGGAATGATCCCGAAGGATTTGTGAACAAGGCTATTAGTATGAAGGACATCGAAGCATATTCGTTACGGATTCGCTCCAAGCACGTTCTCATGCTATTTGACTCTTGCTTTTCAGGTTCACTATTTTCACTTGTACGGGCAGTCCCCCAAGACATTTCTGAAAAGAGTTCCCTGCCGGTACGACAGTATATTACCGCTGGCACAGAGAACGAAACCGTCCCGGACCGCAGCATGTTCAAACGTTGCCTTCTCATAGGTCTGGAGGGAGACGCTGATCTTACACGAGACGGGTATATTACTGGTTCGGAGTTAGGGATGTATCTTTCCGATAAAGTCATCCAGAATACTCACAGCGCCCAACACCCACAGTATGGCAAAATTCGGACACCCGAACTATCCCGGGGAGATTTTATATTCAAATTATCAAGTTCCGGTGCCGTTACTGAAAAACCGACTTCGGTGCCATCTGAGCAGGTTGTAATGCCCGGTCAGACCGAGACGGCCTTAGATGATATTTTGAAGGCTTCAGAAGACAAGCGCAAGGCCGTGGAAAGCTGGAATCAATGGCAGCAGGCCCGTGAGCATGAATACCAGCAGGTCAAGAAAATCGACGAGGATACCTATTTGTCATCTGAGCAGAAAGCGGCAGCCTGGCAACGTTTTCTTGCGGCTGTAGCTCAGGACAACCCATACAGCCAGCAAGACGATGAAATGCGCACCTATTCTCGCTCCCGGCTGAATTATTGGCAAAATGTAAAGCCTTCGGTGACCAAACCTGACATTCCTGAGGGCTTTAGCGGTTCCGAAGCGCAAGAAGCAGGTAGAGACGGCACTTTTATAGCTTATGCCACCGGTGTGGTTTACGATAAGAATACGGAGCTCGAATGGTATGTTGGCCCTGATCGAAATACAAACTGGAATGAGGCCAAAGCATGGGTTGAGAGTCTGAACGTTGCCGGTGGTGGCTGGCGGATGCCGACGAGGGATGAACTCAGAACGCTTAATCAAAAAGGTGCCGGGACCCGCAACATGGCGCCTTTGTTGAAAACTACTGGATGGTGGGTATGGTCTGGTGAGACCAGAGATTCGTCGTCGGCCTGGCCCTTCTTCTTCCTCAACGTCGGCGAGCACTGGCCCGACCGAGGCCACTCCACCGACATGCGGGGTTTTGCGGTGCGTTCCCGAAGACAATGAAGGATCATTGGATTATTTGAATATTTGATTATTCAATGGGTACAGGAGGATATATCCTTCTGTCCGCGACAAATTCTATTGAGGGTGTTTTTGGCACATTACGAACATCTTCCGATTTAGCTTTCACTATATTGATAATACCTTGAACTTTGAATGCTGACTGCTATCGTTCGGTAAGTATCAGGACCTCGAACATCCTAACTGACATGACCAGATCGTCTCTTTATAGATATCATAAAGATAGATAGCTGTTTGGATAACAAGTGATCACCGGTTTTAATTGACGCGTTCACTTTTTTATTATTCAAGATTTAGGTCTATGGTTGGGAACCTCTATTTTTAGATTAAAAGGAAATGGTCCAAGCGTAAAACGGTGAGAATACCATATCATAGACTAAATTTACCAATCCTAAGTTATAAATATACTTATAAATATTAAAGGGATGTCCCAAAATGAGAATTTCATATAATTCTAAAACATCCTCTTTCCACAAAACTATCCAAGAAACGATTCAGAAAAATATATCTACACTTGAAAGGGGTTATCAAATTCAAATTAGTCTCGGTAAAGCCGGAGGTCGGAAAGTTGGAGAAATTGAAATGGTAATTAAACTGGGCGATAGTAAAAAGTTTCAAATCAATAGAAAATATTCCAAAGAGCAGAATTTCTCAGCAAGACTAACAGCATTAGCTTCGGTATTAAAAGCTCAACAATTATATGGAACCTTTAAAGCATCTCACAATTATGGCCTGATTTTTGTAAGAAAAATCATGGGGAAAAAAATATGCGAGACCTGCCATTATTACATTCCTGTTCCAATCAGTAATAAATTCTTAAATGATTCAGAATCTATGGACGATTACCCATCTTGTGAATTTTATGATGATTTTTCAAAAGTAAAACCGAATGATAGCTGTTCAAACTGGAAAAACTGTGTAGAAGATTTAAAAAGACACGTCAGAGAGTTAATAGAAGAAAAATTCTTAGAAAAAAAGGATGTTATAATAAAAGATATAATGGATTTCGCCAATTCGTATAGGCAAAAAATGCACTTGAAGGAAAAAATACCTTTGAAAACTAGAACAACTCTTGGTTTATCATCAGGACTTGATGTTGGATTAACATTGTTAGAGAGATTTATACGTACATTTGATGGTTTAACACAAGAAGAAGCAAAGGAAATAATAAAATATTTCGATAAAAAATCAAAAGAAAATGAAATTTCTAATAGAGAAATATCGATTTGGTTTTTATCCTTTGCAGACGCAATTGATCACTTTTTCCTTGAATAAAAAGATAGTTAACAACTGTATTGGGAACTCGCATTTATGATTTCTTCTACTATACGGAAACTTAAACTTTGAAGGATTTTTGATAATTTAAAGTTACGATGCTGATTTTTAAACGAGCATTACCGACGATACCTGCAAGCCAATGCAACTGCTTATATTTATTTGATATATAATTAATATCTCGCCTAACAGACTATCAATGATTTTTGGTCATCTGCCGAAGTTTTAAGCTTGGAATCCCAAATCAAAATTTTTTTGTGGTCTTAAAATTGAAGGTCCCGTTACGCATTATTGAAAGATGCAAGTTAGCTTGCATTCTTGGGTTCAGACGTCGGTTTTTAAATATTGGCAATTGACAGAGTAATGAAAACAGGGTCAGGCCACCTTCCAGTGGGTTTCTCCGAAAAACAGCGGAAGTTCGGCCGCGCACACGGGGCCGACGATCACGGTTCGACCGCTTTGCGCAATTAGCTTATCACGTATCGGGGCTGCCAGGCCCGGCAGGAAAAGGGTGGATTGCGGAGCGACTTGATCCGCTTTCTCTCGTCACTTTTATCGGTTTCCATCCTGCTTCAAGCGCTACCTGATTTAAACCCAAGCTTGACCTGGAAAAAAATGCGGTATAGACTGATCTATATTGCTTGTTAAAGGGGGTGATCAATAATGGAAACCACTGCAAAATTGTTTAAAAATGGTCGATCTCAAGCAGTTCGCCTTCCAAAGGAGTTCCGTTTTAAAGGCTCAGAGGTCAAGATTCGCAAGGAAGGCAGCAAGGTTGTTTTAGAACCATTGGAAACATCAGATTGGCCTGCCGGCTTCTGGGACTTTTTTTCACCGGACCCCGAGTTTGAAATTCCAAAACCGCATAAATAAAACACGTTCTGCACGAACGTATCCCCCGTTAAAAAATACCTTGATCCTTAATATTTATGAAATATAATCATAAAACATCCTTGTGTTATATGATAAATAATCATAAATAGTGCTTGACAATTCTGATATCGCCCATATATATACGGTGATATGAAACGAACAATCGACGCGGTTTTCAAGCAATGGAAAGACAGTCGTGTCAGACAGCCTCTCCTGGTGCGGGGTGCGCGGCAAGTGGGCAAAACCTACTCAGTAACCGCCTTTGGGGAGCTTGAATTCGGCAATGTTGTTTCAGCTAATTTTGAGGAACACCCTGAACTGGGCAACTGTTTTTCAGACTTTGATCCCGGGGCCATCATTGACCGTCTCTCCATTTTGACACAATCGGCCATCCGGCCCGGACGTACGTTGCTGTTTCTGGATGAAATCCAGGAATGCCCCCGGGCGATCATGTCCCTGCGCTATTTCTATGAAAAGCTGCCGGAGCTTCATGTCATCGGGGCCGGGTCGCTCATTGAGTTTGCATTGCGCTCGGAGGATTTTCGGATGCCGGTCGGCCGTTTGCAAAGCGTGTTCATGTTCCCGCTTTCATTTGATGAATTCCTTTCGGCTGTGGGTGAAGAAAGGTTGCGGGATTATACGCGTGCGGTCAACCTGCAAACCGGAATGGAGCCGGTATTTCACGACCGGCTTGAACACCTTCTGCGCCAATACCTGCTGGTCGGCGGAATGCCCATGGCCGTCAATGCGTTTGCCCGTAAGGTACCGATGGCGGAGATACAGCGGCTGCAATCCGGGCTGATTCGAACCTATGCCGATGATTTTTCCAAATATGCAACGACCGCAAAACACAAATATTTAAAAGAGATATATGCAAGTGCACCGCGGATGGCAGGGCAGCGTTACAAGTATTCGCGCGTCAGTCCGAATATCGAATCCAAGTTTTTAAAAGAGGCGCTCGGGTTGCTCTGCGACGCCCGATGCCTGACCCGGACATGTCATGTATCCGGCGCGGGCATACCACTGTCAGCCGGAATCAACGAACGAATATTCAAAGTCGCATGTCTGGATGTCGGCATGATGCAGAATGCTCTCGGCATACAGGCATCTTTTATTCTGGAGCGCTCTGTCATGCAGATCAACGCCGGCGCCGTAGCGGAACAGTATGCCGGTCAGGAACTGCTGGCCTGTGCAGACCCATACGCTGAACCTAGATTATATTTCTGGGCCAGGGAGGCCCGGGGGAGCAAAGCCGAAGTCGATTATGTCATTGAAGTCGATGGGATGCCGGTCCCTGTTGAAGTGAAGGCCGGCGCCAGGGGTTCTCTGAAAAGCATGCGACTCTTTCTTGAAGAATATCCGCAAACCTTGTTTGGGATAAGATATTCAATGCATGGGGTGTCCTACCATGACAACATCCTGTCCATTCCGCTTCCCATGATCAGCCAGACGACGCGTCTGGCACGAAGCATTATGCCTTGACATCCCCCGGTGTCCAAAACAGCCCCCGCGATTATCATAAGCACCGTTAGGGGATAAAACTGACAGTCGATCTTTTTCCAGCAATATCTTCGCCCCTGTATATGACATATCCCTGAACTGATCGGTTCCAGATTCAGGGTTCCCGGTTTACCCGCCCTCCAAAGGCGGATAAATCGAAACATATTTGTGGGAACTGCTATAACAGGAAAATTGAAAACAGGGTCAGGCCACCTTCCAGTGGGTTTCTCCGAAAAACAGCGGAAGTTCGGCCGCGCAGACAGGGCCGACGGTCACGGTTCGACCGCTTTGCGCAACCAGCTTGTCACGTATCGGGGCTGCCAGGCCCGGCAAAAAAAGGGTGGATTCCGGAGCGATGCGATCGGCCTTTTCTCGGGCAAGTGCCTGCACCACCCTTTCGGCCGTCAGGACTTCGTATACAATGGCCATGTCCACGGTATGTCCATCCGTATCCACGACCAGATACCAGAATGGGCTCGATGTAGTGGAAAGGACCGCGCCAAGAACCTCGGCGGTGGACTTTGAATTGCCCGACACCAGAATCGGTGAATCCTTTTCCGGCCGGTTGATGGGAAAAAGCCCGGTGGGACCGGGATTGGGGAGCTGGAGAACCTCGACTTCAGGCAAAAGATCCTTGGGTCTGGCCGCCCAGAGTAACTGGAAAAAACGCCGCCTTGCCATCTTGCACTGCGCGGGTTTGAGTCGTCCGGCCCGCAGGCTGTCCAGAAACTCTTCCCGGCTGTGAAACCCGCAGGCCCGGCAGTCACCGGAAGAAACATAGGGCTCTAAATGGATGCTTTTTTCGTATAGGTCTGCACGCAGCATTACATCGTCCAATCTTTTTTAATTTGTTATAGCAAGCGCTCGATTTCGGCCGTTAAATGGAGACCGTCCACGTTTTGAGTAATAAATAATTATATGCATTCATTTTGTGTCAAAAGATTTTAAATCCATCACGAAAACACGAAAGGAAGAAGGCACGAAATTAAAATTTTTTCGTGTTTTCCTATTTTCGTGCTTTCGTGATAAATAAACCATTATTTGGCTTCGGCCTGTCCCGCTTATCGAAGATACCTATTTCGGTGCGGGAATTTTACAGGATATAGCGTTTGGAAAAAGCGGGATTGCAAGATACATTATGGTAGAAAATGGAAAGGGAACAATGAAAAACTATAAAATAAACGTCATATCGCCGGCCACGGCAAAACATTCAAGATCGCTCTCTTTTTCAACGACACGCTGCCGGCATACTTCCACGATTTCATCCATTTCCTGATCGGTTCGATCCTGGTTTAAATGGAACAGGCCCAATTTGCCGGCTCCGGCTTCAAGGGCAAGTTCAAGGGTCCGGGTAAATACAGAGTGTCCCCATTCAATCGTCGATTTATATTCGCCGGGGGTATATTCGGCATCGTGAATCAAAAGATCGGCCCCCGTTGAAAACTTTAGATAGTCTTGATAGGTCAGGCCGCCGGGGTGGACAAAATCGAGCTCATTATCCGTCAGAAAAACAAAAGTTTTGCCATCTTCGATGAACTTGTATCCGCTGCCGCTATTGGGGTGACTGATCGGGATCGGTTCTATCGTGATAGAGCCGATTTCAAATGTTGTCGGGCAGGCATCGGTATAGTCGATTTGGGCCTTGATTTCAGAATATTTTACCGGAAAATTTGGGGGTGACATAACCCTGGAAAGCACGGTTTCCACAAACCTGCTGTGAAACGGACATCTGTGCATGAATAATCTGGACTGTTGGAAGTAAATCGGTTTGAAAAAAGGAAATCCCATCAAGTGATCCCAGTGAGCATGGGTAAAGATGAAACTATACTCATAGCGGTTTTCCTCGATCAGTTGGTTGCCGAGCCTTCGGATTCCGGTTCCGGCGTCAACGATGATGATATCGTCGCTTTTTGTTCTGATCTCAATACAGGTGGTATCCCCGCCGTATTTAAGATAATCCTTGCCTGAAACAGGAATGGAACCCCTTGATCCCCAACACTTGATGTACATTTTTAACCTTTAGCAGCAGATGTAATCTTAATTTCAGCCGATTTTTCCGAAAAACGTATGCCAGATACCGTCCTGTTCCCACTTTTTTATGATTTGGAAGGGATGCCTGGACAAGCTGGAAGCGATATCTTTTGCCTGCGTCCGTAAAAGCCCGGACAGAATAAACCACTTTTTAGCGCAAAAGCCTTGAGCCTGTATCAGATGCTTCATAACTTCATAATGGATATTCGCTATCACAAGATCGGAAGGTGAGTCAATAAAATCCTCAGCCCGTCCCTGAACAACCAGAACCGAGTCCTGCAACCGGTTCAGCCGTACATTCTTTATTGCCGTATTTACTGCCAGAAAGTTCAGGTCCACAGCAAGTGTTTTTGGGGAGCCCAGTCGGGATGCCGCCAGGGCCAGCAGACCCGTGCCTGTTCCCAGATCAAGGGCCGAGACAATCTTTGCCCGTCCAAAGACCAGCTCCAGGGCTTCCAGGCAACTGCAGGTCGTGGGATGGGTTCCTGTTCCGAAAACGACTCCCGGATCAAGAACGATGGGCAGTTCTTCTTGACTTATCTCCTGATTGTTCCACGGCATCTGCCACGGCGGGGCGATATGAAACCGGCCGACCCTGAAAGGAGCAAGCCTCCCTCCCTGCCACTGATCGTAGGTCATCTGAAATTCGTCAAGAAGGGTTAACCGCGGCTGTGAATTTAAAAGTTTTTCCACTTTAGCGCGGGCGGGTCTGGAAAAAAACAGAAAGGAGAACTCATCCTCCGGCCAGCAGCCGATAAAGTCGGGATCGAACAGGTTTTGGTCCGGCACTACCTGGCCGTGAAGGTAGTAAATAAATAGATCCTTGTAAGGGCTGTCAAACGATGTTTTCCGCTCGCTCTGAACATATCCGGTTGAGCTCATTTTTCAGTCCGATATATCCTGCATATCCTGGCCCGGGAGATGGTCTAAATACCATTCCATGGGGTCGAGCAAGGTATATCCCATTTTTTGCAGTTTGCGTTTAACCGGGCCGACGTTTTGTGTCAGCAGGTAGGGGAAAACAGCCCGTTTGCCTTCATCCCAGTACCTGGCAACCAGGATGCTTCCAAAAGAAACTTTTTCCTCGGTGATGGCGTCGACGATTTTTTTCATCTGCCCGATTTTTTGTTCCACAAGAATGCCCAGAAGTGTTCCCGGCTCCCCTAGTCCCAAAACATTGATAACCGCCCGCAGCAAATCACGGACGGAAAGAATTCCTTTCAGCCGGCCGTGGTCGTCGACAACCGGCAGAGCGCCGACGCGTTTGTTCTGTATCAGCAAGAGGGCATCTTGAATGGTATCGGCCGGAGAAATGGTAAAAGGGTTTTTGGTCATGATGTCCTTTATCTTGATTTCCGTCAGCCGTTTCCTTTGTTCTTCGCTGTCGGCAGCAGTCAGGCGGCTGGACGGCAAAGCACTCCTGATATCGCGATCCGTGACAATCCCCAGGAGAAGGTTATCCTCTCCAACCACGGGAAGGTGACGAATTTGATGGCGGGTCATTTTTTCCTGGGCTTCAGCGATATCAGCATTTTCGTCAACGGTGATAACTTTATGGGTCATTGATCGGCTGATAAACATTTTTCTCCTCCAGTTGACTCAATCTCCGAGTCAGGCATTCAATAAAATTTCAACATGGTTCTTTGCCAGTTCGGGCAGCCGTTCCAGACAGTAGCCGCCTTCAAGTACCGAAATTATTCTGCCGTTAGAGTGTCTGTTCGCCAGTTCGACGATTCCTTGCATTAATTGTGAAAACCCTTGAGTTGAAAGACGCATATCCGACATGTCGTCGTCAGCATGGCCGTCAAAGCCGGCCGAAACCAGCAAAACTTCAGGCTGAAATTCGCTTAATACCGGGATGAGATCCCTTTCCATAAGGCCGATGTAGTCGCTGTCTCCTTTGCCGGGCAGAACCGGATAATTTCTGGTACGCCCATAGCCGGCTCCGGAGCCCTGATCAAAGGCACGCCCGGTTCCGGGATAAGCAAACGACGGATGCTGGTGAATGGAGTAATAGAAAACAGAAGGGTCCTCTTCGAAAATATCCTGGGTGCCGTTGCCGTGGTGAACATCAAAATCGACGATCCCGACGTTCCGGATGCCCCATTCGGCTTGGAGGTACCGGACTGCAACGGCAACATTGTTGAAATAACAAAATCCCATGGCCCTGTTTTTTTCAGCATGATGCCCCGGAGGCCTCACGGCACAAAAGGCATTGTCGATGGTACCGGCCATCAGCAGGCGAGCGGCTTCAAGAACGCCGCCGACAGCCAGCAGGGCGACCTCAAACGTGTCCGGGCACATTTGATTGTCCGGGCTGTCAAATATTGAATCTCCTGAACGGCAGGCACTTTCAAAACGATCAATATATTTTTTTTCATGGACCGTTTCGATCCACTTCAAATCCGCCCGCTTGGCATGAATCAGGGTAAGCTTGGGAAGTAGACCGGCTTCTTTGATTCCCTGATAAATAGCCAGCAGCCTTTTTGGTGATTCAGGATGATAAGGACCTGTATCATGAAGCAAGTACTTTTCATCATACACAAAACCGGTTCTTTTCATAGATATTCAGAAACCTTGCTAAACCCGCAACTATCCGGGTTAAGGAACAATTTTTGCAAAAATGTCAAATGCCGCCCGGACCGCCTTATTATTGCCCGGAATTTCAACGGTCGGACGTCCTTTTAAATCATATTCGTATACGGTACGGTCTTCAGGGATTGTTCCGGCAAGTTCCAATCCTCCCTTTTGAATCATCTCCAAAACCGCATCCGTCGGTTCTTCCCGGGCCTGGTTCATAATCAAGTAGCTCTTTCCAACACCGATGTTAAGGCTTTTGGCAAGTTCATTGATCCGGATGGCAGCCTGGAGTCCGCGTCGGGATGTGTCCGCAACAATGAGAAGAATATCAACATTGCTGGTGGTCAGCCGGCTGATATGCTCCATTCCGGCTTCATTATCCATGACGATATAAGGGTAATTACCGATAAGTTTATCCAGAAATCCCGTCAAAAGATTATTTGCAGCACAATAGCAGCCCGCGCCCTCCGGCTGCCCCATAACGACAAGGTCATAGCCGTCATGTTCTATAATAGCCTGTTGAAGTTTCATGTCCATAAAGACATCTTTGGTCATTCCGCTGGGAACTGTCCCTTTTTTCATCTCCTCACGGGCATTTCCAAGGGTATCGGAAACTTCAAGGCCCAGAACCTCATTTAAATTTGCATTACAGTCGGCGTCAACAGCCAGTACGGGCGACTTGTCCGTCTTTAGCAAATACTTGATCAGCATACCCGCAACAGTGGTTTTCCCTGTGCCGCCTTTCCCGGCCAGTGCAATTGAAATCGGCATATTTCAAATTCCTTTCTTAAATAAAATCGTGTTACGATTTTATGAAACTCCCGCAAATAAACTTGCGGGATCTTATAAGTGTAAGGTATACCCGCCGGCAGTTTGGCGGGCTAAAAGTCCTCTCCCCGCAGCCCCGCTGAAGCTGGATTTCCGCTACGCTCCAACGACTCGACTGAGCTCGTCGAAGTCAAGCTGAGGGGAATTCAAATTTAAAATGAATTCGTTAAAAGAAGCCGTACACAAAATAGGGCAGCATCGCCAGACAGTCAAGTGTCTTTTACACCAATTGAGTAAACCTCAAGGGGTGGCTGCGAGTGGTGCGCCTGCTCGTTGCGCGTTTTTAATGATTGACAGAATTGGCGCTTACAGGGCGGTAAACGTTAGAAGTTGTGTAAGTATTTCAAACTTCTTGCAATATTTCTATGCTTATGCTAAGTAAATAAAGATTTTTTATAGAGAAGTTACCTAAAACTTAATAAGCCTTAGGCTTATAAAAATCTGGACTTTAAAGGAGTAACAGGATGGACTTCGAACTCTCAAAGTCGCAAAAAGAAATTCAGAAAGCCGCCAGGGACTTTGCCAAGGGTGAATTTGATAAAGAACTTGCCCTTGAACTTGATAGAAAACACGAATTTCCGACAAAAATTTGGCAAAAAGCAGCCGACCTTGGGTTTATCTGCATGCATTTTCCGGAGAAATACTCGGGACAAGGGCTCGGGGTTTTAGAGAATATCCTTGTCGCCGAAGAGTTCTGCAGGAGAGATTCCTCTATCGGCAGCGCCTTGATACTGGCCAACTTTGCATCTGAATGCATTTTGCATTTTGGCAGTGACGAGCTCAAAGAAAAATTTCTGCCGCCGGTAGCAGAAGGTCAAATGCTTTCCGCCGGGGCTTTTACAGAACCTGATCATGGCTCAGATATTACTTTCATGGATACAGGTGCGGAAAAAGATGGGGACCACTGGGTTATCAACGGCTCCAAAATATTCATTACCAACGGCGATCGGGCCGGCTTTTTATGTGTTCTCTGCCAGACCGATCCTCACAGCAAGCCGACTTACCGGGGCATCAGCATGATTCTGGTAGAGGCGGACCGCAAAGGGGTTTCGGCCACAGATGTCGGACAAAAGATGGGTATCCATATGATGTCTACGTCGGAGGTCGTTTTTAAAGATGTCCGTGTTCCGGCCTCGAATTTGATAGGTGAAGAGGGGAAGGGCTTTTATCAGGTGCTGGAATTTTTTGATGAAAGCCGGATATTGATTGCAGCCCAGGCCCTTGGAATTGCTCAGGGAGCTTTTGATCGAGCACTGGCATATGTCAAGCAAAGGGAACAGTTCGGCAAAAAGATTGCTCAGTTCCAGGTCACCCAGCACAAGCTTGCTGATATGGCAACGAAAATAGAACTTGCCAGACTCATCACCTATAAGGCCGCCTGGAACTTTGACCAGGGGCGCATCGATCCCAAATTGACCTCAATGGCAAAAATGTATGCTGCCCGGACCGCTGTGGAAGTCGCCGACGAGGCCATCCAGCTGCTGGGAGGATATGGATACATGGCCGAGTATGAAGTCGAGCGCTTCTACCGCGACGCCAAAATTACGGAAATCTACGAAGGTACCAAAGAGATTCAGAAGAATACCATTGCCAGTGCTATTATAGGTAAGCTAAAGTAGTTGATACCTGAGCCGGACAAGCCAAGGCCAAAAAATGTTTGCCACCAAGGCACAAAGACACAAAGGATATCTTTATTTTGCTTTCTTTGTGCCTTGGTGTCTTAGTGGCATTGAAAAAGGTTTTGTCTAAAAATATAAATTTTTTAATTGTATGAATAAAAAGGAGGCTGTGATGTTGAATATTCTTAAAAAATCCCTGTTGACCGGCATCGGCCTGGCCCTGATTGCAAAGGATGAGGTTGAAGACCTGGCCAGGGAACTGGCCCAAAAAGGCCATATGTCTGAAAAAGAAGGGGGTAAGTTCATTAAGGATCTTCAGGAACGGTACGACGATACCCAAAAGAAACTCGAAGAAAAGGTTGAAAAAGTCGTTAAAGAATTTATGAAGCGGGCGGATATCGTCACCACCGATGAATTAAAAGGGCTGAAAAAGGAGATAAGAGATCTAAAAAAAGCTATTAGTGAAAAGCCTTAGCACACGTATTCTTTAATACTGTTAACTCAAGTTTCGCACCCCCTATTGCGGGTTTGCGACATATAATTACTTCTTTTACT
>JACKQG010002451.1_pt1 | contig 24237 bp, 20 predicted proteins | sample 8237621 | NCBI WGS metagenome assembly JACKQG01 (sample SAMN15677084, study PRJNA649215) | marine metagenome | biome: marine; feature: Black Sea; material: saline water; isolation source: suspended particulate matter (SPM) from the Black Sea western gyre | collected 2013-06-09/2013-06-10 | depth... | reverse complement strand
AAAATTACCCAGTGATTTTGACATCTTCTCGTCACGAATGGTGACAAATCCGTGATGGATCCAGGAATTAACAAAGGTCGTGCCACTGGCACCTTCACTCTGGGCCAGTTCGTTCTCGTGGTGGGGGAAGATCAGATCCTGACCGCCGCCGTGGATATCAAAGGTCTGGCCCAGATACTTGCGGCTCATGGCTGAACATTCGATGTGCCATCCGGGGCGTCCGGGGCCCCAGGGGCTGTCCCATGTGGGCTCGCCAGGTTTTGAACCTTTCCACAGGACAAAATCCATGGGGTGACGTTTGCTTTCATTGACGGAGATTCTGGCGCCGGCCTGCATATCTTCAAGCCTGCGACCCGAAAGCTTCCCGTATTCCGGGAACTGATCAACTGCAAAGTAGACATCACCTTGGGAGGGGTAGGCCAGTCCTTTGTCAACCAACTCACCGATCAGCTCGATCATTTCCGGGATGTGTTCGGTGGCCTTGGGCTCAAGGTTGGGTCGCTCAATTCCGAGATGATCCATGTCCACGTAAAACTCATCGATGAATCGCTGGGCAAGTTCTTCGGTCGTGGTGTTCTGCTCGGCTGCGCGCTGAATGATCTTGTCGTCGATATCTGTGAAATTACGTATATATGTGACGCGATAATCCCGGTAGCGCAGGTAGCGGACGATCATGTCAAAGGCCAGGCTTGAACGGGCATGGCCGATGTGGCAGTAGTCATAGGAAGTGATTCCGCAGACATAGAGTCTGATGTGGCCAGTCTCCAGCGGGTCGAGGATCTCTTTTTTGCGGGTTTGGGTGTTATAGATTTTGATCGGCATGATCCGTTGTCTCTTGGCGGCAGGGCAGGCTAATGGAAAGTCCTTTGCTTTTTGTAGTGAAATTGGGCATATTCATAGAGGTGGCTGATGGGATGGAACGTAACAGGGCAGGTTTTTTGAATCTTTGACTCGTTTTCTTGTAATCCTTCGGCCATTCCCCAATATTTAAATATAACATAATCGCACTATGGGCAAAAGACAACAATGATGCCAAAAAAGCAAGGATCCTGGTGTGCCCCGAATTGGCTTCGCGCATGGCTTCATCCTCGGGTGACAACCATGTTCTTTTTCGGGTTTTCTGCAGGCCTTCCTCTGCTCCTCATCTTCTCGACCCTTTCTGTCTGGTTGCGTGAGGCTGGGGTTGAGCGGTCTGCAGTTACTTTTTTCAGTTGGGCCGCGCTTGGTTATTCCTTTAAATTTATCTGGGCGCCCATCATTGACCGGTTACCTGTTCCGCTCCTGAACAGTGTTTTCGGCCGGCGTCGTTCTTGGCTCCTGTTGGCCCAGTTATCCGTCATTGTGGCGATGATAGGCATGGGGTTGGTTGATCCGGCGGCTGGTAACAGTCTGTTGTGGATGGCCCTGGCCGCAGTTCTATTGGGGTTTTCCTCGGCCACTCAGGATATCGTTGTCGATGCCTATCGTATTGAGTGCGTGGAGGAATCCATGCAGGCCTTGCTGGCTTCTACCTATGTGGCCGGTTATCGGGTGGGGATGCTGGTGGCAGGAGCTGGTTCTCTGTACCTGGCCTCATGGCTGGGAACAAGCCGCGAGTTTTACGATTATCAGGCCTGGCGAGTGACCTATCTGATCATGGCAGGCCTGATGGGAGTTGGAGTGCTCACGACTCTGATGGTTTCGGAACCTGTGGTCAATCGTGCTCGGGAAGAGGTGCAGTCTCTGTCCGATTCACTTCGTTTTCTCACCTTGTTTGTCCTCATGGCCGCAACGTTTGGCTTAACCTTTTTTCTGAGCGCTAATCTCTTTCAATCTCTGAAGCTGAGTGTTGTGCAGGGGGGGGCTTTGGTGGGTTTTGTGGTTGAGACCGGTCGTTTCCTCCTGGCTTTACTGGCTGCATTGTCTGTTGCGCATCTGGCAACATGGGTCGGGCTGGCGGAACGGGTTATGGTCAGTCGAACCTATGTGGCCCCCGTGCGTGATTTTTTTGATCGCTATGGGCTCAAAACAGCCCTCTTGATCCTGCTTCTTGTTGGTTTCTACCGTATCTCGGATATTGTTCTCGGTGTGGTCTCCAATGTCTTTTATCTGGATATGGGGTTCAGTAAAAATGTGATTGCCACCGTCACCAAGACATTCGGGTTGGCAATGACTCTGCTTGGTGGATTTTTAGGCGGTATGCTCACCGTTCGTTATGGGGTAAACCGGATTCTTTTTGTGGGCGGTATTCTGGCTGCCGCCACAAATCTTCTCTTTATGCTTTTGGCCTCCGTGGGGCCGGATTTAACCCTGCTTACCGTGGTCATAGCAGCCGATAATCTTTGTGCCGGCCTTGCCTCCATAGCCTTTATAGCCTTTCTCTCATCTCTAACCAACATTTCGTTCACCGCAGTTCAGTATGCGCTGTTCAGTTCGCTGATGACCTTGTTTCCCAAATTGATTGGCGGGTATTCCGGAACTGTGGTTTCGTCCTGGGGATATGAGAGTTTTTTTCTGATGACCGCAATCATGGGACTGCCGGTCCTTGTCTTGATTTGGTTGCTGCGGAAAGTCGATAAACGGAGTTGATGCGCCAGGTGCAGGGTTTGCGTTATTGCATCTTTTTGATGAACTCAATCAGTTGCCGATGGCCGGCTGGAAAGGCGTACTCGTCCAGCGCTTGCAGACAGACCCAGCCACAGTCTTGAGCCGCGTTGAGGATAGGCGTGGAGATGTTTTGCCTGTCTGCCAGTGTGCATGTGTAACCGTGCAGAGTGACCCTGTAGCGGGTGTAATGATGGGTAACGGTGGTGATTTTCTGGTCGACCTTCACCACAAGCCCTGTCTCTTCCATGAATTCACGAACCACTGTCTCCGCTGGTTGTTCGTTTTTTTCACGTTCACCACCGGGAAATTCCCATAAACCTCCCCAGACATCTCTGTTTTTTCGTTGTTGGATAAAGAAACGTCCCTGGTGGCAAAGAACTCCTGTGGCCATTTCAATGGAGATCGTCGATGGCCCCTTGTTCGGGACCGGAAGCTGGGCGGTCAGTCCGAGTTTGTGCGCCACGCAGAATCCCATGAGCGAACAATTGTCACAGCGGGGATTTTTCGGGGTGCAGATCAATGCCCCAAACTCCATGAGTCCCTGATTGAACACTCTGGCCCGTCCTGGAGGGAGGAGATCAGCGGCCAAGCGCCACAGTTCTTTTTTACAGGCCGGATCGTTCAGTTTCCTGTCGATATTGAAGAGTCTGGCAAAGACACGGCCGACGTTTCCATCAACGACTGGGGCATCGCGGTTGTAAGCGATGGATGCGATGGCTCCAGCCGTGTAGGGACCGATACCTGGGAGACGCTGCAGTATGGTGATGTCGTCAGGAATGCGGCCCTGAAATTCCTCAACCAGGATTCGGGCGCAACGATGGAGATTACGAGCCCGACTGTAATACCCTAAGCCTTCCCAGAGTTTGAGCACCCGGCTTTCATCGGCCTGGGCCAGGCTCTGGATATCAGGGAACGCCAGAAGCCATCGCTTGAAGTATATGATGCCACGTTCCATCTGGGTCTGCTGGAGCATGACCTCCGAGATCCAGATTTGATAAGGGGTATAGTTCTGGCGCCAGGGCAGATCGCGCTGGTTCTTGATAAACCAGTCCACAAGGGTCTCTTGCAGAGCAGTTCGAGCTTCGGGGTCTAAAGGAATGGTGGTCACGGTTTATATTGGGCAATAGCACATAAAAAACTTGAAAATTGAAGACTGACTCTTTACTCTGTCAGTCATATCCTGTGAAATATGAATTGTTAAGCGTTGATCAATGTTCATCTTCAAAGATAAAGGAGATCGTATGAAAAGTCTGGTCGTGTATTCGTCTCAAAGTGGAAACACCAGGAAGCTGGCCGAGGCCCTGTTTGCCTCGCTAACCGGTGAAAAAGAGCTGGTTTCCCTGGCTGATGCCCCTGACCCCAAGGGCTATGGTTTTATCGGGCTGGGTTTTTGGTATAAGGCCGGGCAGCCGGATCCCGCCTCGCAGGAGTATATGGCCAGGATCAAGGAGGGCCAGGATCTTTATCTCTTTGCAACCCACGGTACCGCGACCGATTCAGATCATGCCAGGAATGGCATGAAAAAGGCCAAAGAACTCTCTGCCGGCGCGCATATTATCGCTACCTTTTCCTGCCCGGGAGAATTGCCTGCCAAGGTCATGGAAATGATGGCCGCCAAGAATCCGCAGCCTCCCTGGTTCAAGGATGCCCCTGCCGCCAAAGGCCATCCGGACGAGACTGACTGTAAGAACGTGGTGCGTTTGCTTCAGGAGCTTGATCTGCCCTGATGATGACATCGTAATAATTCCTGTCGATTCTGTGTTCGTGGCGTATTTTTTTGCTCGTTCGGTCTGGTACATGAATGGCTTTTGCGAGTAAAAAATGCGCCACTCCTTGTCTGTCAAAACTGCGTCAACGGGGAGTCCGTTTTTTTACGTATGTTCCGTCTCACTCTTTGTAGGGAACCTGAATGGTTCCTTGCCGGATTTGTGTCGAATCCAGTTGAGGGAGTGCTGGATGATCTCAATCTGAATCAGTCGGTCGAGGACAAGTTGCCGGCCGGGAACATCGAGCAGAGAAAGGCCAATGATCATGGTTATGATGCCCTGGCCCGGCAGGAAGAGCATACATAAGCCGGCGACCAGAAGCAGACCTCCCAATGTGTTTCGGAAAATCCTGACAATAAAATAGAGCAATGGATGTTGCTGGTGACGCTGATCAACATGATACGTATGTACCAGAAAGTAATTCGTTTTGGCCCGGGTGACTACCCAGGGGATGATCAGCAGGCTGACGACAAAAGTGGCGAGAGAAAGAAGGCCCAGCCATGCAAACAACTGGCCGGCGGTAATTTCTATCAGACCATTGATCATTGCAGGTTGTTCACTCCCGGTTTTTGGTTAGCCAGGAGCCAGAGTCGCCAGTTATCTTTTTGCCTTCGTTCGATGAGTTTCAGGTGCTGAAGGGGCAGGGCGGTCAGTAATTCCTCCTCCATGGACGGGATAAAGCCTGAAATGAGATAATATTTGGCGTTCCAGAAATCCGGATTGTTAAAGAAGTCAAGCAGCAAGCCCTTGTAAAGGTTTGCAATCACCAGATCGACACGGGTGTCGGGTAAGGCCGTGCGCAGATCTTTTTGCTCGATTTGAATAATTTGTTCGCAGTGGTTGAGTTCCCGGTTGCGGTGAGCCACCTGACAGGCAAAGGGATTATTGTCGATCGCCTGAACTTCACCTGCCCCGAGACGGGCTGCTCCGATGGCCAACAGGCCAGTGCCACAGCCAAGGTCCATGACTCGCTGAAATTGCCCTGGCTGGTCGCCATAGAGATCGCAGAGCACCTCCAGGCAGAGACGGGTGGTCGCATGGAAGCCCGAACCAAAAATGACACTTGGATCAAGGCGGATCGGCAGTATATGCTCCCCTGCGACGGGGGACTCCCACAGGGGAGATACGGCCAGGGGCCCGACCTGAAATGAAGTAATATCAAGACCGGCCTCCCAGTCACGGTAATCAAGCTGGGCCTCGTAGATGATCTCGGCCCTTGTTCTGGCGCAAATTTCAGCTATGAATTCTGTTTTGTCTGTATGGAAAAAAAGGATGGCGGTTTCGTCTTCAATCCAAGTACCAATCAGATCAGGATCATCAATCTCACCCAGCTCGGTGCGGTCAAAGTTGTAGACAAAAAGTTGATCGTATTGGGTGTAGGGAGGTTTGAGCATGTGAAAAGAGTCAGGGGCTAGAGGGCGATTACTGTAAAGAGAACCCGGTTACCGGCTGCAATATTGCTGAGTCGGCTCTGTTCGAGCCGGAGACGGCCGGAGTCAATCTTGAATTCATTGATCAACAGATCATATACCAGAAAGACCCGTTCCTCGGCAAGGTCAAGAAGCTGCTCGTCATGAAGAGACACAGGCTCAGGTTTGATGGGCGTGAAGGCGAGCAGCTCTTCAGTCGGTATATCCTGTTCCAGAATTGTGCCTTGCTGACTGTCAGTCCCTGGCGTTGATGATGTTTCTGCGGCCTGGGCAGCTTGCAGTTTACTTACCTGGTTTTCTTGCCATAGCTGTTGGCGGCGTTGGTTTTCTTGATCAACCCGTTGTTGTTCGTTGATTTCAGCTTCAGCGATGAGGGCGTTTCTGTCGATCGCGGGATCGGCCAGGCCGGTCAGGGTCAGACCCAGTCCTGGACGTTCCTGCAGCAGGGCAACCAGTTCCCTGACAGTATCCCGAGCTGAAGGTTCCAGTTGGGCATGACCATGAATCATCTCCAGACCCTCTGTTTCAGACAGATGCTTGAAAGGACCACTGAGAAGAAAAGGTGCAATTTGCGCCTTGATGGTCAGGGTGCGGAAATAATTGGCCCATTGCAGCGCCAGTGGTTCTGTGCTGTTTTTGAGAGTGAGTTCCGTGTTGAATTGCCCATTGGAATCATTGAGCAGGGCCATGGTCAGACGGCCCCCTGCAGTCAGGTTAGCGGATGGTAAAAGATTGGTGAAGTTCAGTGATGCTGTGGGTTCAGGCTGATCAAAATCCAGTCTGTGACTGAGGTTCAGGTCAAGTGTGGCCGTGCTGGCGTCAAGTTCAAGAGTGTTTGCAATCTGGTCCTGGAGTGAGACCAGAGGAAATTTGTTGATGGACAGTTCCCAATCTTCAGTGGTGGAACCTGTAAGCAGAGCGGCGGAGCCACGTAACTTGAAAGGGGCCCCGGATATCTGACCATTGATGTGAAAATCTGAAGACCTCTCCGGTGTCAGGGACGAAATTGACCCCGAAATACCATTGAATTGCGTCTGCCAGGCGGGTGTGAGCCGGTTGTCCTCGTAGTCAATTGTTCCTTGTTGAATATTTATGAGATCAATGGTGGTTGCCGTCTGTGATGCGGATGAAGTCATGAGCAGGGTTTGCAGGGCTTTTGAGGCTGAAGACAACAGGCTCTGGTCATTTTGGCCATTTTGATCGTTTTGACCATTTACCTCACGTTTCCAGTGGCCATGCGGCTGGTCCAGATCAAGGCGGTCAACATGAGTGGATTGTTTCTTTGTGTTATAGGCCAGGTCATGAAACGTGGCCTGTTTCCAGCTGAAGAGTGCGTCCTGCTGATTTGCTGTGATCTGCCCTGCATCAAGTACCAGGTCACCATTGAATACAGATGAGCGAGTGTTGAACCGGCCACTCCCGTTCAGCAGGGCATTGCTGTTGCGAATGAGCGGGATTGGCGGGAGCCAGTTGCCCAGAGCAGCTGCCGGAATCTCGGTCAGTTTGAGAATGAGGAGGTCTTCTGCAGTGCCTGCTCCGGGGGTGTTTATTTCGATTTCCCCCTGTCCGCCGATTGTGGCGCTGAGGAGTGGGATGGGCTCAGTCGTTGTTTGCCTGTTGTCGGATCCGTATGAGAGCCGCAGGTCGTCCAGGGTCAGAGCCGGCTTGGTTTTTGGATCGTCATGGAGGTCGAGCTGCCCGGTAACATGGAGTTGCTGGAATGACCAGTGTGGTTGTTTTTTGAGCAAGGGAGGCCATGAAGCGGAGTGGAGGCTGATTGTACCGTTTGTGACGGTAATGTTACCAAGATTTAATTGTTGTGCATCTCGGCTGATTTTTTCCAGTTTGATGTTTCCAGCCCGTAACCATTCCTTATTGTTACTTGTGAGTTGCAGGTTCTGCATCTCCAGCTGCCCGTTGCTGAAGATTGGCTGTAATGGCTTGTCTGGGGTCAGGCTGAGTTTTAAATCTCCCCTGAGGGTGCCCTGCCCTTTGCCCTGCTCAGAAGGTGCTGCCTGTAACAGTGGCAATAAGTCCCCGACCGAAATGCGTTGAACGGTCAGTGGGCCGGAGAGAAATCCGTTGGCGATTGTCCCCTCCCAGTGAAAACTGTTGTGCTTGTTTGCGTGTTCAGCACTGAGTATGAAGTCAGTGGTTGGTGTCCCATGAAGACTGAGTTTGACCTTTTTCCAGATCTGTTCACGATTTCCCTGTGTTGCGGGCATAAAAGTTATCTGACCGTCAGTCAGAGAAAAGCGGGGGCGGGATTCGTGCTTGTCACTTGCGAGAGGGGTTTTCAGGAGGGGCAGCAATGTGCTCAGCTGCTGTCTGAAATTTACAGAACGAGCGTGTATCCGGGGGGAGTTCAGCTGCCAGTGTTCGACATGATGGATGTTGGAAAAGGGCTGCCAGCTTCCCTTGATGATCATTTCCGGGGTTGTGAGTCGGAAGTCCCTACTGGTATTGTGCAGTTCAGCATCTGTTATGGTTGTCTGGTGGTTGAGTTTCAATCTGCCCGTTTCTGATGACAGTGGACTGTAAGTGATTTCCAGACGAGTGTTCCCGCGACCCTTCTTGATTTGCAGGGGCAAGGTCAGTGAGCCTGAATACAGAGGCAGGTCAAGGTTATTGAGTTCACTGGCTAGAGAGAATTGTGGAAGGCCCTGGTTGTCCCGGCTCACTTCACCTGCTAGATTGAAGGGACTGCCGTTGATTTGTGCCTGAAAGCGGGGAATGGAAAGACCTTGCTCGGAGAGTGGGGCGTTGCCCAGGGTCATGGCCGGCAGGTTCAGATTGATCTGGTCGATGGTGTGCTTGTGCTGGCCCGGTTGATCATCAATAAAGATGCTGCCATTCTGCAGGCTCATGTCGTTGATGGTGAATGTTAAACGCAGTTTCCGGGCGGTCAGCAGCCAAAAGGGTGTTGTGGAGAGAGGTTGTAGCTGGAGGTCAAGCTTGCCGTTGACCATTCTTTTGACGGACATGCTTGGTTTGCTGATGAGCAGGCTGTGAAGATTGATCTGTCCACGCCAAAGACGAAAGGGGTTGATTTTACTGTAGAGGCGTTCAATGTGAAGTGTTGGTCTTTGTCCCTCTTTGTTTCTTTTATGAGTGAGGGCAATGTCTGATGCCGCCAGTTCAAATGTGAAAGGGTTGAAGGAGAGACGACCGCTTGTCAATTCCAGTTCAGTTGTTTGGCGTAGTACATCCCCGGCCCCTTTTTTCAGAAAGAAGGGTGTCAGGTAGAAGCCAGTAGCGCAGTAACCCGCAATCAGGAAGACCAGAAGAGGGAGCCAGCGTTCGGCTCGGCTTCTTTTTGCTCTGGGGCGTGGAGGGCGTGTGGGTGGTTCCGGTTTTATGGGACCTCGAACCGGGCCAGGTTCTTGTCCTGGCTCAGTTTTGGGGGGATGGGGCGCGCCGGTACCTGATTGTATGGAGATGTTGCCGAAGGAGTCGGGCATGGTCAGTCAGATTTGTATTCTGGGGTGGGTTGGCATGTAAGGGCTTATGCTGCGGTCAATGGGGCCTTGGAGAGTTGGTTTCAGTGTCGTTTTGTCAATTTTTTGATCAAGATAATAGGTGGATACGTTACTGTGAACCACTGGCATGTCCAGGTCGGAAGAAGAGAGCTGAGCATTTTTAAATAACGTACCATTTATTGATTATGACTTCCACGGATTAAGTGATGGATAGAAGTCTGAATCAGAAGATGATCTGGAAACGGATTTTGTTGAAGAAAAATGATGTAATTTCATATTTTTCTTGGAAAAAAGAAGGTTGTGATTGTAGAATGTAACACAAGGTGTTTCCCTTTGAGTGAATTATTTCTGAGGTGGAATGTGCTGACGCTTGTTTGATGTCGTAAAATTCAATTTTTGTGGTCAATGTTTGATTTTTTGAAAATATTACGCTGGCAGGATATCCTTGATATCCTTGTTGTCGGTTTTTTGATCCACAAAGCCATGACCATCATCAAAGGCACACGCTCGGTGCAGATGCTTTTGGGAATTATGGTGTTGACCGTGGTCTATTTTATGGCCATCGTTCTTGATCTGGCAGCTATGCAATGGTTGCTCAACACCTTTCTCAGCTCCTTACTGCTGATTGTCATTATTGTTTTCCAGAGTGATATCCGCCGGGCCCTGACTCAAGTGGGCAAGTCTCCTTTTCAGATGGGGCGTGAGATGGCGGAAAAAGATATTGATGAGATCATTCGTGCCGTTTTTTATCTGTCCAAGCGCCGCATTGGGGCGTTGATTGTTCTTGAGCGTGAAACCGGCCTTCGTGATTATATCGAATCAGGGATTGACCTGCGTGCCAAGCTGAGCAAGGAACTGCTGATTTCTGTTTTTATGCCGGTCTCTCCTCTCCATGATGGTGGCGTTATTCTCCGCGAGGGGTATGTGGAGACCGCAGGAGCCATCCTGCCTCTTACCCAGAATCCTTATGTGAACAAAAAATACGGTACGAGGCATCGTGCTGCTATCGGCCTGTCTGAGGAGACTGATGCCGTGGTTATCGTGGTTTCCGAAGAAACACAGGAGATATCTCTGGTCCGGCACGGGGCGCTGACGACCATGAGTGATGAAATCACCCTGGCCAACAGTCTGCGCACCATCTTCGAAGTCAAAGAAGGTTCGGCCTTACCTTGGCGTAAATGGATCAGGGGAATATGAATCTGAGAAACCAGTCACTCTTTGTTGATCTGTGGCCCAAGGATTGGATTCTGCGATTCATTGCCATGTTCCTGGCCGTGGTTGTCTGGTATTTTGTCGGCGGCGAGGACAGGGTGGATAAGAATGTCATGATCCCGGTCGAGGTGATTAATCTCCCCCGTGATCTTGTTATTGCCAATCAGTACAAACGAACGATTGAGGTCTCGGTCAGCGGCCCGCGCAGTCAGGTTCTGAGCCTGGCCGAGCTGGGGGTTCAGCGTCAAATTGATCTCTCCCATGCCACAGCCGGAACCATGGTTATTACCAATGATAACGATTCCATTCCGGTGCCACGCGGTGTGACGGTGCTCCGTGTCCAGCCGGCGACAATCATTCTGTCCTTGGACAACCTGGTCCAGAAATTTTTCGAGATCAACGAAGTGACTCGCGGAAATGTTGCACCGGATCACGTTCTTAAATCAATTCGTGTTGATCCGGATGTGATCTCCATCACCGGACCTCAGGATGTGTTGTCCCGGATTACAGATATCAAGACGAAAACCATTGATCTCAGCGGCCTGCATCAGCCGATTCAGATCCAGATTCCTTTGGATATCAGTCCGGAGATTATTGAATTAATCGGCGAGACATCCGTTACGGCTGATATTAATATCGGCCCTGAGACCGTAGAAAAAAAGATTTCATCTCTGCCAGTTGAGCTTGTTGATGCAGGAGTGGCGCAGCGAGTCAGTCCGCCTGCAGTCTCAGTGACTGTGGAGCTGCCAAAGTCTTTTATGCGTACCAAGCCTGATTTGAAAAACCTTTTTCAGATTCGAGCTGGAGCGGCTCGCGAAGACGGTCAGGCCGAGCTGTGGGTTAAGGCTAAGCCAGGCTTTGATATTCCATTTTCGGTCGTGGGTATTGAACCGCCCACTGTTTTTGTTATCCAGGAACTGCCGCAGCAGAATACGTCAGAGGTACCTGAAGGCGAGAACGAGAGTACATCTCCTCCGGCGAAAAAAAACCAATAATAACCGGCTTGATCCGGAGAATGTGAGAAGATAAATGAGACGTCTTTTTGGAACTGACGGCATTCGCGGGGTGGCCAACAGTCATCCCATGACCACTGAAATTGCCATGCAGGTCGGTCGGGCCATTGCCTTCATTGTGAAGAAGAAGGCGCGCGGTCACAGTATTATCATTGGCAAAGACACCAGACTTTCCGGTTATATGATCGAAAATGCCCTGGCAGCTGGGATTTGTTCCATGGGAGTCGATGTTCAGCTGGTCGGGCCTTTACCGACACCCGGGATTGCCTTTATGACAACCTCCATGCGTGCCGATGCCGGAGTGGTGATTTCAGCCTCGCACAACCCGTTTCAGGATAATGGAATTAAAATTTTTTCCAGTGACGGTTTTAAGCTTCCGGATGCGGTTGAAGCAGAAATTGAAGATTTGATTTTTTCTCAGAAGATGGAAGCCCTGCGACCCGTGGCCGAAGAGGTGGGAAAGGCCAGGCGAATCGATGACGCCAAGGGGCGATATATCGTCTTTTTAAAGAATACCGTTCCGCGCAAGTACACCCTTGATGATTTTCATATTGTTCTGGATTGCGCCCATGGGGCTACCTATGGTGTGGCGCCCCATGTCTTTAGGGAGTTGGGGGCCAAGGTCACCCTGATGGGGGCTGAACCCAATGGGGTCAATATTAATCACGGTTGTGGCGCTCTATATCCCGAACTCATGGCTGCCAAAGTCCTGGAGGTCGGTGCCGATATCGGTTTGGCACTCGATGGTGATGGCGACCGCCTGATTGTCTGTGATGAACGGGGGCAGGTGGTGGGTGGTGACCACATCATGGCTATTTGTGCAGCTGATCTGCTTGATCGTAATAAATTGAAGAAGAAGACTCTGGTCTCAACGGTCATGTCCAACATGGGGCTTGAAGTGGCCATGCGCAAGATGGGCGGCAAAATGGTACGCACAGCGGTTGGCGATCGCTATGTGGTCGAAGAGATGCGTCGTAACGGTTATTCATTTGGCGGGGAGCAGTCCGGGCATCTGGTCTTTCTTGATCACATTACCACAGGTGATGGTATTTTGGCGGGCCTGCAATTGCTGATGGTGATGTTGAAGGAAGGGAAACCGGTCTCCGAGCTGAGTCAGATTATGGAGAGTTTTCCACAGGTTCTCAAAAATGTGCGAACTCGCACCAAGATTGATGCGGCTGAAATTCCGAATTTTTCTGAAACAGTGACCCGTCTTGAACAGCAGTTGGGTGGTACTGGACGCATCCTGGTGCGTCCTTCAGGAACCGAATCGCTCCTCCGGGTTATGGTTGAGGGACAGGACGATGAACAGATTAATACCATGGCCGATGAGCTCTGTGATCTGATCAACCGTGCTGAGCGAGCCTGATTGGATAGACCAGTAAAAGACTTTGTTTGTGGTTGGGCTGAAGTGGTTAAAGTCGTCTGAGCATTAATCACCATTCAAAGCGGATGGTGTTGTCCAGGGCATCGGCACGAACCACCTGCACATGGGTCGTGTTTCCCGGTTCTGGTCTTGTGCCACCCGGCGTGGGGAGATCAAAGTCCATGAGGATATCGGTGAGGATCAGTTTGACCCGTTTGGGGCCGCTTTCAAGGACCAGGGCCTCCAGGTTCTGCCCAATGCGTGTTTCAAGATATTTGAGTAACCAGTAACGATGACGCTGTTGCCGAACGTTGTTGGCCTGGGCCAGAGTTCGGGTGATCACCGCTGTGAAGTCCTTGCACATCTCCGTATTGAAACGAAGCTCCTCTCGCCTGACCGCTGAATGGAGCTGGTGCTGCATGGCCAGGTCAAGGAGCCTTCGAATAGGTGAAGTGACCGTGGTGTACTGACTGACCCCCAGACCGCTGTGATGTTTCGCCGAGACCAGAAGTTCGCCACGGGAGAGCATCTTGCGTTGGCGGAAGTTGAGATAGAGGTCGTTGTCAGTTCCCTGCACCAGTCGTTTTCGGGGTGGTCCCTGGGCCCGGAACAGACCGGGAATCATACGATCAGCAAGATAGCGGGCAGATTCGGTGTTGGTCAGGATCATCAACTCCGAGACCAGGGTTCTGGCCGGAGTATCACTTGCCCCCAACTGTACATGGGGTTTCCCTGAGGAGTTTACGTGAATATTAACATCCGGGAAGGGCAGAAGCAGGGCTCCTTCAGCCAGGCGTCGATCACGTAGTTTGATTCGCAACTCGTTTAAAATACCTAACTGGCGGTCGTTCTCAATCATTAGATCAACTTCATCATAGGTCAGGCGCTTGGCCACTTTGATGATTGAAGGCATAATCCGGACTCGCAGCACTTCAGCTTCGGGGGAGAGCAGAATCATAAAGCTCATGGTTGCCCGAGCTTCGTCCTGCACCAGACTGCAAATGCCTTGGGACAGGTGCCGGGGGAGCATGGGGACCTGACGCTCAGGAAAGTAAATCGAGGTTCCGCGCTGCAGGGCCTCCTGGAACAAGGGGTCGCCAGGCCGGACATAGTGAGACACGTCTGAAATGTGTATTCCCACGAGAAAATTGCCATCCTCCTCTTCCAGGGAAATGGCATCGTCGTGATCCAGTGTGGTTGGCCCATCAATGGTTATGGGAGCCAAATGTGTCAGGTCACGACGGGCCGAATCGTTAAAGAGTTCGGCCGTGCCTCGTTGGAGGATGCCTTCGGCCTGCTGGATTGCAGCGAGGGAAAAGTCCACCGGTAATTCCTGACGGAGCAGGGGGATGTTCTCGTTTTTATCCCAGACCCCGGCTTTGACCAGAAGATGAAAGGGGTCGTGTGGTCGGTTAAAATTACCGTTTTTCAGAATCTGCCGGGCGGTATCAGCCTCTTTGGCATCTCCGCTGAATAGATAGAAATCGCGAATGACCTCCAGGCAGTGCAGGTCTGATTCGTCCATGTCTTCACGAAGACGTTTCCCCTGATCGATCTCCTGCAGCAGTTGCGCTCCACGGCTGATCAGGACAAGCTTCTGAGCCTCTTTTTCTTGCTGGATCTGTATCTGATCAACCTGTTCTGCGGTGTGTGCCTCAATGACGCCATTGCGGTAGCGAAAATGGACCCGGTCGTTGAATACAGCCCGGATCAGAGCAGAAACATTATCATCACTGACTGTGTCACCAAATTGTAGTTCGGCGAGAAAGCGAGGGGTGAAACTGCCACTGCCTTCATCTGCGATCAGTTCCCAGATATCCTCTAGATTCACTTCGTCTGTCATTTTCGAGCGGTTTTCCGCTGTCTCCTGGAGTAGACGGAGCTGCTCTTCACGGCTGGTGAGGGGGTGTGAGGCATCTGAACAATGAACCACACGACTCATGGGCAGGTTGACTTCGCGGCCATTCTGGTTGATGAGTCTGGCCCGTTTGGGTTGGGCATCGCTCACTAAACCGCAGATGAATTTACCACCATCCAGGTATTCGATTATTTTGCCGGCTCCGGCTATCAGCATGATTGGTTGACCTGCATCGTGGTTGGCATTTGTTGTGGTTTGATTGTATGTGTTGTGTGGTCGAACATTCAGCTGGCATGAGACGCCAGCAGGATGAAGTGTGGATCAAAATTGATGCTCGACTCAGCTGAGTACAATAGCAGTCAATGCGTCTTTTTCAATGAAAAATCTGATGATCATCGAAACTATTCTTGGACTGGCCACAGTATCCAAGGCTTTGGTGAATCTCTACATTTTTTTGGGTGCCTGGTTTGCGGTGGATCAGCTCAGTAATCATATAGCTGATCCGGTCTGTGTGAGCGCTTTGGTGTGAATATGACCGTATTAATATGACTCATATGCGTAACACCACAGTATTTGGTCCTACGCAAGGTCCCGGTGTTTTTTTCTTGTCAAAAGATGCCGTAATTGGTTGAAATGACTCTCAGGGAGAGTCAGCGCTGTTGAATCAATCCCATTGACCAATTATGTGTGCTTGATGTAGGATTTTGAGAGGCGTCATGTCATTTTTCGGTGGAGATGGCTGAAAGTTGTAAAATATCAACCTGGTTTGAAAAATTGTCTTTTCAAGGCAGGTTGAATAATAGTTGAGAATCATATGGAATTATCAGGAAAACCAGTTCACTCTGGCATGGTGGCTATTGTTGGTCCGCCCAATGCCGGTAAATCGACTTTGATGAATTATTTGCTGGGGCAGAAGATCTCCATTGTCACTCCCAAACCTCAGACCACACGCAACCGGATCATGGGTGTGGTCAATGGTGACGATTATCAGGTGGTCTTCCTTGACACTCCTGGTCTGCATCGGGCGCGACAGCCGCTGAATCAGGAGATGGTCCGTATCGCCATGGAGAGTCTCACGGGAGTTGATGCGGTGGTCTACATGATTGATGTTTCCCTGCCCCTGCCCGAGACTAAACGGGCTGAACTGGGCAAAGAGATTGAGGAGCAGATGCAGGAGGTGGAGAGCCCGGTGATCCTGGTTCTGAACAAGGTGGACCTTCTGGATAAGGATCAACTCCTGGCCATGATCGATGGCTATTCCAAATTTTATCCCTTTCACGCCATTTTCCCCATTGCCGCTCTGCACGGAGATGGTACCAATCGCCTGCTCAAAGAGATTGTTTCGCTTCTGCCCATGGGGCCACGCTACTTCCCCGAAGATATTCCCACCGATGCCACCGAGCGTTTTCTGGTGACCGAGATGATTCGGGAGAAGGTTTTTCTCCTGACTGGGCAGGAGATTCCGTATTCCACCGCTGTCCAGATCGAGAGTTTCAAGGAGGACGAGGCCAGGGGGCTGATAACCATCCACGCCGCCATTGTTTTGGAGCGTGATTCCCAGAAGGGGATTGTCATTGGGAAGGGGGGGAAGAAACTGAAGCAGATCGGCACTGCCGCACGCGTGGATATCGAGGAGATGCTGGGGTCCAGGGTGCTTTTGAAACTCTGGGTTAAGATTCGCAAAAACTGGTCCCAGGATGAGCGTTTTCTGCGGGAGCTTGGTTTTTAGGGACGTGCAGGTTTGGATAGCCTGCAAGAGTAGAAGTCTTCCTGTTGTTGCTGGAACGACCCAGGAGCTTACGGTTTAAAATCCTGACCACAATGGGGGCAAGTGTGTTTTTTGTTTTCCGCATTGCTCTCTTCCATATCTTCTCTGATAAACCCTGAGGCAATAATACCTGCTGGCAGGGCCACGATCCCCACACCCAAAAGGGCAATGATTGCAGCCAGCAGTTTTCCAAAGGGGGTGATGGGGTAGAGATCACCGTAGCCCACTGTGGTCAGGGTGACTACGCTCCACCACATGGCTGCCGGAATACTTGAAAAGACCTCGGGTTGTGCTTCATTCTCGGCCAGGTACATCAAGCTTGATGAAAGGATGAGCATGGTGGAGACTACCATCAGAACCACGCCCAACTCACCCCGTTTGTCGACAAAAACGGCGCGGATATGTCGCAGGGATTCGGTGTAACGAGCCAGTTTGAAGACCCTGAAGAGCCGGAACAGGCGCAGGGCCCGAAGAACACGCATGTCTGCGGTGATGAAAAAAGGCAGGTAGAAGGGGAGGATGGCCAGAAGGTCAATCAGGGCCATGGGTGTGAACATGAAACGCAGCCGCCCGAGCGGGGAGCGCTGGTAACGTTCCTCACAGGTGCAGACCCAGATGCGGAGCAGGTATTCAGCGGTGAAGATGAGCACCGAAAATAATTCGAACAGATCAAAGGCCTGTTTGTACCGGAGGTGAAGATGTTCCATCGTGCTCAGGATCACCGCCAGGATATTGAGCACGATCAGAAGAATAATGAACATATCAAAGAGACGACCGAGGCGGCCACCTTTTTCTGATGGATTGATCAGCTGGTAGACTCTGTGCTTGAGAGATGAAGTCATGGGAGTTGCACTTGTGCCTGGGGTTGGTCGTATGCGTTGTAGAGAGTGAGGCTCTTGAGGATATTGAGGGCTGATCGCAGCTGATTGTCCCGCTGGAGCTGCCGCTGAACCAGCTTCTGGCCCGGCGATTCTGTTTTGCTGGTGGCTGCAGGTGACTCTGTGTGAGCAGGCCTGCCGTCAGATATGTGGTTTTTGAGGTCAGCTTCACGCAGTTTTTCATCTGGGTTGGTGGAAGCATCTTCTTCGTGGTAGGGCAGAAAAGGGACCTCTACATCAGGGATGATGCCTGTGGCCTGGATGGAGCGGCCGCCTGGTGTGTAATAGCGGGCGGTCGTTATGCGGAGACCCGCACCCTCGGGCATGGGGATCAGAGTTTGGACACTGCCCTTGCCAAAGGATTGACTGCCCACCAGAATGCCGCGTTTGTGATCCTGGATGGCGCCCGCCACGATCTCGGAGGCGCTGGCTGATCCTTCATTGATGAGGAGAATGAGCGGGTAGGTATTGTCCATTTCTCCCTCCTCGGCTTCAAAGATCATGTCCTGGTCTTCAATCCGGCCACGGGTGGAGACGATCAGGCCCTGATCAAGAAAGATATCGGCGACGGAGATGGCCTGATCCAGCAATCCGCCTGGGTTGTTGCGCAGATCAAGAATCATGCCCTTGATTGGTTGTTCAGCTCGTCGTTTCCTCAACTCTTCTTTTAAATCCTTGGTGGTCTGGGTCTGGAAGTTGGTGATTCTGACGTAGACAAGACCTGGTTCCATGAAAAAGGATTTGACGCTGTGAATGGGAATTAAGGCTCGGATCAGGGTGAAATCCTGCAGTTCTTTCCAGCCCTGTCGGTGGATGGAAATGGTGACTGTGGTGCCGGTTGAACCGCGTAATTTTTTGATGGCCTCGTTAGGGGTCATTTCAGCGGTGGGAACGTCGTTGATTTTGACGATCAGATCCTTGGCCTTCAGGCCAGCCAGATCCGCCGGGGTTCCTTCAATGGGGGAAACAACAGTGAGTACACCGTCGACTATGGTGATTTCAATTCCGATCCCGGAGAAACTGCCGCGTGTCTCCTCCTGCAGCTCTTTAAATTCGTCGCTGCTCATGTAAGCGGAGTGCGGGTCAAGGGAGTGAAGCATACCGCTGATTGCCCCCTTGAAGACCTCCTTGATCTCGATTTCCTCAACATAGTTATCTTCGAGCAGGCTCAGAACATTGGCAAAGATCTCCAGCTGCCGGTAGGTCTCTTCTTTTTTGCTCTCTCCGGTCTGGGCCAGAATATGGCCCGGTGCGGTCAGAGTGAGAAGAGTCAGAAGAATGGTGCAGATCCAATATATGATCGGGCTGTGGGGATAGGGATTACTCATGATGTGCACGTTTGTAGAAGGTCAATGGATATTTCGACGGTCGTCAGAGAGCAGTGGGTGTGTGCGGGTAATTTCCCGGGCTGATTTTATGGTTTGGGCAGATGTTTGTGGTCCAGCCAGGCAAGGGGTGCCAGTGGTGTCTGGCCCTTGCGGATTTCAACCAGAACGCCATCCTCCATAAGGGTGGCCGTGGGACCGGTGCGGGCGATTGTCTGCCCGGTGGAAACTCGCTGCCCTTTTTTGACCAGGATCTTCTCGATTCGACTGACCAGGGATGAGTAGCTGTGGCCATGATCAATGATAACTGTGTTGCCGTAGCCGCGCAGGTAGGCTGCAAAAATCACCGTGCCTTCGAATATGGACTTGACTGCAATTCCGTTGCGAGCCTGAATGCTGATTCCGGTTGAGGTGGAGCGGATACCAAGGCGGTTTTCTTTTTCTTCGCCAAAATCGACGAGAACAGGACCCGTCACTGGTGGGGCGAGTTGTCCTTTGTTGAGGAGAAAGCCTTGTTCGAGGAGCCTGCTTTTTTTCTCAAGAGTATTGAGTGATGCAGTGAGACTGCGGGCGGCCTTGTCCATCTCGGTCACGGCTTGCTCGTGCAATTTTTTCTGGGTTCGGATTTGATTCAGCAGCTGGAGCTGGTCGTTGAGGGCGCGATCGAGTCCCTCCTGTTCAGTGTGTGCCTCGGAAATGAAGCTGGCCAGGACCCCTTTCTCCCGATCGAGCAGGGTCAGGGAGTCTTGCAATTCCCCAATGGTCGCACGATAGGTGTTTATGATGGCCTCATCATAGGTGAGTAATTGGGAGAAGGCATCATGAAAGCTGAGCAGCTCCGGAAAGGTCTCCGTGGAAAAGGCGATATTGGCAACCCCTATTTTGTCCCGGGTGTAATAGGTCTTGAGGCGTTTTTGGAGGTGCTCCAGCACTGTCTTTTTTTTAATGTTGATCCGCCCGATCTCTCCTTCCTTTTTGTGGATCAGGTTTTGTTGCTGGCTGAGCTGCTTTTCCAGTATGGCAATCTTGCTTTGCTGTTGTTGAATGTTGCGATCCAGAATCTCAAGTTCACCGAGCAGGTCCCGCTCCTTGTGTTCGCCGGTGTTGATTTTTTCCTGTTGCTGGTCGATTGCCTGTTGGAGGAGGTTGATGTTGGCTAGGTTTTGTTGCAGATTTTGTCTGACCGCCCGTTTTTCGGCCTTCAGGTTGCCGGGGTCAATGGCCTTTGCCTGCACAGGCAGAAGGATCAGGGCTGCGGCGATGAAGGCGCAGATGCTGCTGGAAAAAATTGCAGGGAGCAGTCGGTTCATTGTCGCAGGCATCCTCTGATCATGGTTTATATGCGCAGAGAGCGCCGCATGGAGACATGACTGGCAATGCCGAGCAGGGTCATGGCGGTCCCGATAATGATCCCAAGGACTGGCATGGGGATAAAGGTCAGGGAGAAGATGGCAAGGATCGAGGGACCGGCGAAATGGGTGAGGGTCCATTGGAAGAGCAGGTAGAGGGCGCCCAGCCCCAGAGCTGATCCCATAAAGCCCTGAAGTACCCCTTCCAGGAGGAAGGGGGTGCGAATGTATCCGTTTGTAGCACCCACAAGTTTGAGTACTTCGATCTCGTCCTCCCGGCCGAGGATGGTCAGACGGATGGTATAAGAGACCATGAGGGTGGCGGTCAGAACCAGAAGAACACCACTCAGGATAACAATAATGGAGAGTAATCGGGTGAAGGTGTAAAAACGCTCAACCCATTCACGGCCGTATTGAACCTTGGTGGCTCCAGGCAGGCTGTCCAGGTAGTCAGCAAGCAGGCTGATCTGATGAAGACTGCGCAGGTTTTTGAGCGGTGTTATTTCCATGGACGGTGGCAGGAAGTCGTGAGGCATGTCTGCCAGTAAGTCGCTGTTGTCACCCAGCTGTGTCTCAAAACGTGCCAAGGCTTCCTCGGGTGAGATAAAGATGACTTGCTCAACTTTTTCAAAATCATTGATCTTGCGTATGAGCTGTTCTCTCATCTCAGGACCTGGCTCTTCTTCAAGATAGACAAGGAGGCGTAGGTCGTTGTCCAGACGGCCGCCAGCGGTGAGCATGTTGCAGTAGATCAGGTAAAAAAAGGAGAAGATCAGGACAGAGAGGCTGACGGTGATCAGGGTCATCAGCTGCGCAGTCCATGTCTGTTTGAGATTGCGGCCCAGTTGGCGAAAGATGGCGAAGCAGAAGTTCATGCCCGGGCCCCCTCGTGCAGAATGCTGAGGTGTCCTTTTGTCATCTCCAGAGTTCGGTGCTGGCTCCCCTGATAGATGGACTGGTCGTGGGTGGCGATAATGAGTGTTGCCCCGGCCAGATGGTGGCGGCGCAGCAGGTCCATGACCCGAACAGTGGTTGTGGTGTCGAGGTTCCCTGTGGGTTCATCGATCAATAGCAGTTCCGGGTCATTGGCTACTGCTCTGGCCAATGCTACGCGTTGTTGCTCGCCGCGCGAGAGATCTCCGGTGAGGCTGTTGTGTTTGTCCGAGAGATCAAGCTGTCCTAAAAGGTCACGAACGGCAACACGGATATTTTGCGGTGAACGGTAGGCAACCTCCATGGCAATGGCGATGTTTTGGGCTACGGTTTGTTCGGTCAGCAGTTTGAAATCCTGATAGGCCATGCCGATTTTGCGTCGTTGGAGGGCTAATTTCTTCCCTTTCAGCTTGTGGATGTTGCGACCACTGACTTCAACCAGGCCACTCGTGGGACGTTCCATGTTGGCGATGAGCTTGAGCAGGGTGGTTTTGCCTGCGCCGCTCATGCCGGTTAAAAAAAGGAGCTCGCCTTTGGGGACAGAGAGCGAGACATCAGTAAGCGCTGTTACATTGGGGGGGTAACGCTTGGAGACCTTGATCATATCAATCATGGTCTCGGGAGTAGCTGGCATGGTTTCGGTCATGTTTTGATCCTGAAGGGAGTGACGGGGGTTCAGCGAGTCAAATCAGTCGGCTGCAAAGATTGAGTCGAAGATGCTTTCCACGATCTGAATGACAGGGGCATTATCGGCCAGTTTGAGATAGGATTCTCCGCTCAGTTCCTGATGGATAAGGTCGTCTGAAGAGGGAATGATCCCGCCCAGGGCCATGCCGGACTCGGTTACAGCCTCGTTGATCTTGGCCTCTAGGGCAGCGGGGAGCGGTTGAGGTGCCCGGTTGACCAGGAGATGCTGGTTTTTGATTTCAAGCTTCAGAGGAGCCGTGATGTCTGAGATTCGTTTGGCGGTGAGGATACCACGAGCCGACGGGTCAGAGGTGATCAGCAGGTGGTCGATACTCCTCAGGTTCATCCGGCTCAGATGCTCCATCCCCGCCTCGTTGTCGACAATGATGTAACGGTAGTTGTCTGCCAGTTTGTCCATGGTCATGGCCAGGTGCTGGTTGGCGGCACAGTAGCAGCCCGGGCCGTCGGGCTGACCCATCACCAGCAGGTCAAAGCCTGTCTCTTCAATCAGGGCCTGGTGGACCTTCATCTCCATGAATTGATCGCGGGTAATATGCGGCGGCAGGTCGCCTTTCAGTTCACTGCGAATGGTGCCCAGGGTCAGATCAACATTGAGCTCGAGCAGCTCGTTCAGGTTGGCGTTGGAATCGGCATCCACCAGAAGGAATGGCGTCAGTTTTTTCTTCAGGAGATATCGGGTCAATAGGGCAGCGGTTGTTGTTTTGCCGGTTCCGCCTTTACCGGCCAGGGCGATTACTTTGGTCATGGTCTTTTATTTATTGATAAGCGTTTTTAAATTAAAGAGATGGCTCAGTGAAGACGTTGAGGCATGAGGTGTTGTGTATTGTTGGTGAGCACGTTGCTATGGAGCAATTGCAAAAATGCGCTGGGACGAAGGAGATCGAAATGATGATGACGTCGTCAGGGCCCAAAAAGAATGATATTATTACCACTTTAATGAACGAGCCGGAATCTGTCAAATTAAAGGTGGGTTATAGTTAGTGTATTTCACTTTACTCTTGCAACTTGGCCCCCACTTGGTAAATTTAATAGTTTTATTTTATTCTCTGGGGGTCGGTGCGTTGTTTGACCGACCTGGCGGCGGCAAAGATGGTTTCCTGCCATTGAATCTGCCCCCACAACTATTGATGAATGTGTAATACATACCGGGATGGCGAAGTGACAAAGCAGAACGATACTGAAATGGATTATAGGGATACTCTGAACCTGCCCAAAACCGGGTTCAAAATGAAGGCCAATCTGGCGCAGAAAGAGCCGCAATATATCAAGCGCTGGGAGAAAGAGGACCTTTATGGTCGCTTGCAGGAGTATGGCAAGGACCGCCCTTTATTTGTTCTCCATGATGGCCCCCCGTATGCCAACGGTCACATTCACCTGGGTACCGCCTTTAATAAGATTCTTAAAGACATTATCCTGAAATCGCGGCGCATGGCCGGGTTCCAGGCGCCGTATATCCCTGGTTGGGACTGCCACGGCCTGCCCATTGAGCATAATGTCGATAAGGACCTGGGAGAGAAAAAGAAGACTATTCCTAAATTGGCCAAACGTGGGGCCTGCCGGAAATATGCTGAAAAATGGATTAAAACCCAGCGTGAGGAGTTCAAACGTCTGGGTGTTCTGGGTGATTGGGGCCGACCCTATCTGACCATGAACTATGATTATGAGGCGACCACTGCCGGTGAGTTCAACCGCTTTCTCCTGTCTGGTTCAGTGATTCGTAACAAGAAGCCGGTCTACTGGTGTTCCACCTGCACCACAGCCCTGGCTGAGGCCGAGGTTGAGTATTATGATCACACCTCTCCCTCAATTTATGTCAAATTTCCAGTAGCCGATGATCTCTCTGACATTGATGCGGCCCTGGCGGGTGATAAAGTATCTGTCCTGATCTGGACCACCACTCCCTGGACCCTGCCTGCCAACCTGGGTGTGGCCTTTCACCCGACTGTTGTCTATGCAGCCGTGGCTGTGGGTGATGAGACCCTGATTCTTGCCCATGAGCTGGTGGAACGCGTGATGAGCGAGGCTGGAATCAGTGGTTACAGTGTCAAGGCAACCTTCAGCGCATTGGCATTGGAGAAGCGTAACTGCCGTCATCCGTTTATGGATCGTCATTCGCTTATGATGTTGGCTGATTACGTTACTGTCGATGCGGGAACAGGTTGTGTTCATACCGCACCGGGCCATGGTGCAGATGATTATCAGACAGGCCTGCGCTATGGTCTGGAAATCCTCTCTCCTGTGGATGATGAGGGGCGCTATACCAAAGAGGCGGGCATCTATGCCGGGCAGCAGGTACCCGCAGTCAATAAGGTTATCAATGATGATATGCGGGCAAGTGGCGCGCTTCTGCATGACGAGGCGATTCGTCACAGTTATCCCCATTGCTGGCGCTGTAAGAAACCGGTTATGTACCGGGCCACGCCTCAGTGGTTTATTTCCATGGCCGAGAATGATCTGCGAAGCAAGGCGTTGGCCGAGATTGAAAAAGTTCAGTGGACGCCGGCCTGGGGCATGCAGCGTATCCAGTCCATGGTCGAGAACCGCCCGGACTGGTGTCTCTCCCGCC
>JACKQG010002449.1_pt1 | contig 24252 bp, 24 predicted proteins | sample 8237621 | NCBI WGS metagenome assembly JACKQG01 (sample SAMN15677084, study PRJNA649215) | marine metagenome | biome: marine; feature: Black Sea; material: saline water; isolation source: suspended particulate matter (SPM) from the Black Sea western gyre | collected 2013-06-09/2013-06-10 | depth... | reverse complement strand
CCCCGCGATTCCTTTCCTTGTCAAGCGCAAAGCTCATTTTTTAATTTCGGATTTTTGATTTCGGATTTTGGAAAACCCATAAAGTGTTTTCATTCCGCAATCCCAAATCCGAAATCAAAAATAAGAAAATTTTTTTTATCTCGCATAAGGCAGGAAATGGTTATATTTTGTAAATAATAATCACTTAAAAGGAGGGATTCTGATGATTGACATGATTAAGAAAGCATTCTACACCGGTCTTGGAGCTGTTGCGCTTACAAAAGAGAAAATTGAGGAGTTGGCCGATGAGCTTGTGGAAAAAGGAAAATTGTCAGAAAGCGAGGTGAAAAAATTCGTAGATGACCTTTTTGAAAAGTCTGAGTCTGCAAAAGAGCAGGTCAAAAAACATGTTGAGAAAATAACAGAAGACACCTTGAAAAAGATGAAACTTGTCTCCAAGGATGACCTGGACGCTCTGGAGAAAAGGCTCACTGATAAAATCAAAAAGAAAACAGTGTAATGCTGAATATCAGGAAAATAAGTGCAACAAGCCGTACGTATCGAAATCTTGGCCGCTACAGAGAAATACTGACCATTCTTTTCAAGTATGGTTTTGGTGAGCTGATAGATACGCTGAAGATTGAACAGTATCTTGAAATCAGTCTGCAGATGCTGTTCAAGAAGCAGCCGAAAAATATCGAAAAACTCTCCAGGCCCGAGCGAATTAGGCTGGTATTTGAAGAACTCGGGCCTACTTTTATCAAGTTTGGTCAGATTTTATCCACCAGGCCGGATCTCATTCCCTATGAGTATGCCAAGGAGCTGGAAAAACTACAGGATGATGTTCCTCCCTTTGAATATAATGAAATAAGGAGAATTATCTGGGAGGATTTCGGTCAGTCTCTGGACGCCGTTTTTCAATCCTTTGAGGAAAAGCCGATGGCGGCGGCATCAATAGGTCAGGTCCATCGGGCAACTCTTGGGAACGGAGAAGAGGTTGTCGTCAAAGTGCAGCGTCCTGATATCCGCAAGATAATTGAAGTGGATCTCGAGATTATGCTGCACCTTGGTTACCTCATGGAGCGCCACCTTGAGGAATTTGAAATTCAGAATCCAACCCGTCTCGTCAGTATTTTTGCACGAATCATCGAAAAAGAAATTAATTATAAGATCGAAGCTTCCAATATTGAACGTTTTGGCAGGCAATTTCTTGATAATCCGACAATTTATATTCCCAAGGTATATCACGATCTCACCACAACTCACGTGATTACGATGGAGTATGTCAAGGGGGTAAAGGCTTCGGAGATTGTCACTTTACGGAATGAAGGCTATGACCTGGTAGAAATTGCCGACCGCGGTGCCGCTCTTTTAATGGATCAGTTTTTTGTTCAAGGCTTTTTTCATGCCGATCCTCATCCTGGGAATATCCTGATTTTGCCGGATAATGTTATCTGCTATGTGGATTTCGGCATGATGGGTCGGATAAGCCGCCGTGAGCGCCATGATTTTGCCGATCTTATCATGTATATTGTTCGGCGGAATGAAAAAAAGGTGGTTGATGTCATCCTTAAGCTTGTAGAAGTACGTGGAAATGTTGCTCGCAGTGAGCTGGAGAGTGATGTTGCTGAACTTATAGATTCGTATCTTGATTTACCGTTGAAGCATCTGGAAGTTGGTCCGATTATGCAGCAGCTTCTTGAGATGGTGTCACGCCACAAGCTGTGTTTGAAACCTAATTTGTATCTCGTAGTGAAATCAGCTGCCACAGTTGAAGGTCTGGGGCGAGTACTTAACCCGGATTTTGAAATTGTCGCTCACGCCGAGCCGTTTATCAAGAAGCTGCAAATCCAGCGGTATCATCCTCAGAATATAGCCGGAGACTTATTGGAATCCGGTGCAGAGATGTTCGAGTTGATGAAAGAGATTCCTGGAGAAATGCGGGAGATCCTGAGGCTGACCAGGCAGGGAAGAATCAAGATTGAATTTGAGCACCGGGGCCTGGAGGCATTATTAACTCATCTAGACCGTACAAGTAACCGTATTGCTTTTGCCATTGTTCTTGCAGCCCAGGTTATTGGTTCCGCACTTATTGTTTTAGCTGACGTCCCGCCCAAGTGGAACGGGATTCCTGTCATTGGCCTTCTGGGTTTTCTTGTTGCCGTACTCATGGGATTCTGGCTGCTTATTTCAATGCTGCGGCATGGTCGATTGTGACAGGATCTCCTTCTTGTAATTAAAGATTTCCCTGTGTTTTTGAAGCCTTTATCGAGTCCGTCAATTCTCTAAAAATTGGAGTGAATATAAAAGATGATTTCAGTAACCAAAGTTACACCCGGTGATTTTAAAGGTGACCTGATTGCTTATTTTGTGCGGCAAAAGGAGAAAGGGGCCCCTGTGTGCAGCGATGATCTTGTTCAGCAGAGAATAGATCGGGCATATAAAGTGGGTGCTTTCAAGGGAAAAATGGAAGAGACTTTGCTGATATATCCGGAAAAGAAATATGATGGTCTTCAGGCAGGCCGTCTTTTGATTGTTGGCCTCGGGAAAGATGATCTGGATCGGGAAAGTTTTCGAAAGGCTGGTGGTATTGTTAGCCAGAAGGCCTTGGAAATGAAAGCGGAGTCGATATATGCTGTGATTCCGGGTGATCTTGATTTTCCTGAAAATGAAATGGCCGAATGTCTGAGTGAAGGCCTTCTTCTCGGGAGTTACACTTTTACGAAATATAAAAGCAGTAATGGGGATGATGATACTTCGGAAGTTAAGAGTATCAAAATGTACACTTCCAAACAGATATCTGCAGCACGGAAGGGTGTAACACTTGGTGCGGCAGCTGCTGAAGGAACCAGAATTGCCAGAGATATGGCCCATGAGCCCGGTAATGTCTGGACGCCATCCAAATTTGCCGAGTTTGGGAAAGAACTTGGCAAAAAGAAAAAATGCACCTGTAAAGTCCTGAACAAAGCTCAGATGCAGAAATTAAAGATGGGAGGAATTCTTGGTGTCAGTAAGGGCTCCCACGAACCACCTGCTATGGTTGTCATTCATTATCGTTCAGGAAAGAAGGTTCCGACCCTGATGCTTGTCGGAAAAGGTCTTACTTTTGATTCCGGCGGAATCTCCCTCAAGCCGGGCGAGGGTATGGCTGATATGAAATATGATATGTGCGGTGGTGCTGCGGTGATTGCTGCCATGAAAGTTATAGTTGAGGAGCAGCCTGACAATGTTGATGTCATAGCTATTGTCCCAGCTTCTGAAAACCTTCCCGGCGGATCTGCTCTGAAGCCAGGCGACATTATCTCACCCTATGGCGGTAAAACCGTTGAGGTGCTTAATACCGATGCCGAAGGACGCCTTATACTTGCTGACGCCCTTGCGTATGGAGTCGATACCTATAAACCTGATGCTGTTGTCGATGTAGCCACTCTCACCGGAGCGGTTATAATTGGACTCGGCCACCATCGAACAGGCCTCTTGGCAAATAATGATGAGCTCGCTGAAAAAATTCTCAAGGCCGGTGACAGGACCGGTGAATTGTTGTGGAGGCTTCCCCTTGGCAAGGAATACACCGAACAGATTAAATCGAAAATTGCCGATATCAAGAATATTGGTGGCAAGCCAGCCGGTACAATAACAGCGGCCGCATTTCTGCAGGAGTTCGTGGGGGATACTCCCTGGGCCCATCTCGATATAGCAGGAACGGCCTGGGATTATACGGAGAAATCATACGTCCCCAAAGGACCCTCCGGAATAGCGGCCCGGACTCTTGTTGAGCTTGTAAGAAGCTGGCAATAGCGGTTCCTGTTATCGGATGATTTCATTCTTATTCGTTTTTCTTTCCATTTATTCCGCTCTTCATGCCTATACGTTTTCACGGCTTTATCTAGCCTTTTCCTGCAAGGGGAAAAGGCTTTTTGCCTTAAGCGGCTTTATGGTTATGATGGTGGCATCGCCGGTGCTTGTCCGCCTCCTTGAAAGAGCTGATTTTTACGCCTCGGCCAGGGTTCTGGCAGTTATCTCTTTTTCCTGGATGGGTTTTGTCTTCCTGTTTGCGTCACTGGCACTTCTTGTTGACTGCAGTCGTCTTTTGCTAACAGTTTTTAAGGCTGTTATGTCATCACGATCTTTCGCGTATCCAGTCAGCGCAGGGAGAGTGTTTGCTGGTGCTTTTGTATTGTCGCTTCTCATTTGGTGTTACGGCTGGTTTGAGGCCGGCAATATTCAATTAACGCATGAAACGGTGCAGACTGAAAAGCTGCCGGCGTATATGGAGAGATTGCGTCTTGTCCAGATTTCAGACGTTCATCTTGGCCTTCTGATAGGCCCATCGCGCCTTCAGGTAATATTGGATAAGGTTGAGGAAGCAAAACCTGATATTCTTGTTTGTACCGGAGATATGGTGGATGGGCATATCGAAGATCGGGAAGAGATTCTTCAAATGCTTCGCAGGGTGAAAGCTCCGTTTGGGAAATATGCTGTAACAGGAAATCATGAATATTATACAGGAGTCAGCAGCTCGGTTTCTTTTCTGGAAGAGGCTGGTTTCACAGTGTTACGGGGACGCAAAAAAGATCTGCCTGGAAATGTAAGTATTGTTGGGGTTGATGATCAGGTGCGTTTCAGGATGGAACCGGCTTCAAGAAATTCAGAAGAGGAGCTGCTGCGGGGGCGCGACCAGGAGAGGTTTACTATCCTGTTGAAACACAGGCCGGATGTTCTTCTGTCAACGGATGGTTTTTTTGATCTGCAGATGTCTGGCCATATTCATCAGGGGCAGATATTTCCTTTCGGTTTGATTACCAGGATTTTTTACCCGCAACCTGTAGGGCTTTCCTCTCCGGAACAGAACAGGTTGCTGTATGTCAGTCGGGGAACAGGGACCTGGGGGCCGCCAATTCGTTTTCTTTCTCCTCCAGAAGTAACAGTGATTGATATCATCGCTCAATAATCCTTAACGACTCCCGTTTCTTGAAAGTGTTTGTTATCCCAGAGCAGCGGCATTGCCGGCAATCCAGCCGGTTGAAAAAGCGGCCTGGAGATTATAGCCTCCAGTGTCCGCCTGGATGTCGAGAAGTTCACCAGCAATGAAGAGGCCCTGTGTCAGTTTTGATTCCATGGTTTTGGGATGAATCTCCCTGGTGTCAATTCCTCCGGCAGTAACAATTGCCTCAGCAATTGGTCGTGGCCGGGTCACCTCCAGGCGAAAATCCTTCAGCCATGTCCGGAGTTGTCTGCGCTCTTTTGCTGATAGCTCACAGGCTTTTCGGTCGTGTGGTATCTGTGTCAATTCGAGGCAGACAGGGACCATCTCTCCGGGCATGAGGCCCCGCAGAAGGCTGTTCATTTCCTCCTTGCCCCGGGAAGAAATATCACGGATCAGGCGGGCATCAAGTTTTTTCTCATCGAGTGCCGGTTTCAAATCAAGAGAGAATTCAACCTGTTTCCCCAGATCAAGCGCATCAACTGCGTCCCTGCTTAAAGTCAGTACGACAGGACCGCTGAGGCCGAAAGCTGTAAATGTCAGCTCACCGAATGCTTCTTTGTGCTTTTTGCCGTCAACAAACATCCTGACTTTAATATTGCGCAGATTCAATTCCTTCATCTTGCCGGCGATATTACCTGCTGTCACAAGAGGGACAAGGGCAGGGCGTATTGGAACGATTCTATGGCCTGTGGATTCCGCGAGCTGATATCCGTCGCCTGTTGATCCGGTCAGTGGATAAGAGGCTCCGCCAGTCGCCAGAATGACGGCATCAGCAGATAATTCTTTTCCTTTGCAAACAACACCACCAATATGACCATCTTTGATGATAAGTGTATCAACGGGGGAGGAGAATTGAAATTGTGCACCGCATTGAAGGGCCCATTTTTCCAGGGCTTTGACTATATCAGTGGCTTTACCGCTGGCAGGGAAAACCCGGCCGCCTCTTTCTGTGACGAGTTCCTGGCCGAGATCTTCTAGAAAGGATATGAGGTCTGTGTTAAAAAACCGGAAAAAAGCCTGGCGCAGAAAAGGGCCTGTGTTGCCAAAGTGGGCAATGAAGTCAGTAACATCCGTACTGTTTGTTATATTGCAACGGCCCTTTCCGGTAATGCCGAGTTTTCTGCCCGGCTGTTTCATTTTTTCGAGGATTAGGGTCTCTGCTCCGGCTAACGCAGATCTTCCTGCAGCCATGAGTCCGGCAGGCCCGGCACCTATTATAATTACTCTGCGTTGTGTCATATGTGATCTTTATAAAAGAAATAGATTTGCGTGAAGTGAGAGCGTTTTACTGGATAAGCTGTTCAATGGCAGAAACGGCACCTTCGGTGAATTCAACACGGGCGACAGCATATTGTTCACCGGTATCTCTGTTCACCCAGACATTATGGTATTCGATTCTTCTTCTGCCATGATGGTCAATAAACCTTACAGGGATACTCATTCGTTCACTGTGTATTCGAGGCTGATAAATAGTATAGGACCAGACTGTAGCGGTTCCGGCCGCAGTGGTTCTCATATAGATTCGATCAGGGGCGCCCCAGGCCATATGAACCATATCTTCACTGAAGCCTATATCGATCAACCCGGTTTGAATTTTTCCCTGGTCATCTGCAGAAAAGGTGTTGAATAGTTCCTGATTATGTCTGATCCGCATTTCGCGAATCTGCTGTGCGGAAACGCATCCGGCCAGTACAGACAGGAGTATGATGACTGTTACAAAACGAGTGTGTTTCTGCATGCTTTCCTCCTGTTCTGTCGGTTTCTAGCGCCTGTTGCTGTTGCACTGACTTGTCTGGCTGATGACGTTGTCAAGATTTTTGAAGAAATTCAGGGCCTCGTTGTTTGATGGGTCACGTTTCAGGTCAGTATCATACATATCAAAAAGCTTGGTCATAACATGAAACATTTCATCTTCTGACAACGAACCGATATCTTCCCATATATCATCTGCTGTTTTCATTTTTTATCCGTTATTTATCAATTGAAGGAATAAATCCCTCTCTTTCAAGAATGAGTACAAGACCTCTCATCAGGAAGTTATTCATGAAGTTAACAAAGTAGGTTCTGCCGTTTGTCTTTACAGGTCGAATAAAGCCATTGTACTTCAGTTTGGCTATTATGTGAGTCTTCTGTCTTGGGGACAGGCCGGCTATCCAGTTACCTATATCGAGGGCTTTGAATTCCTGGACGATAATACCGCGCTTGAGTATTTCAGCTTCGATCTTATTGAGAAAGCCTCTTTCCAAACCAAAATATATAGTTGGGATAAGTACTTGTTTCGCCAGGTAATTATAGTTTGTAAGCTTGTTTATTTTTGTTATTTCTTCCAATATCCCTTTCAGAACGTATTCACACCATTCAAGCACCCCTTCATCGGTACCTTTGTCGGCTCTTGAAAGCATCTCATAATAATAATCACGATCATTGCAGAACACAGCTGTGGGGTTAAGTAGTTTTCCTGCTTTGACGTTAAAACCGTATTTGATGAGAAGAACGTAGGTCAGCAGTCTAACAACCCTGCCATTGCCATTGCCGAAAGGGTGAATCCAGGTGAACCTGTGATGGGCTATGGCCGTTTTGATTAGTTCATATTTTTCCGGGGTGTTTTTATTGATAAACGAGATCAGTTCATCCATGTACCCTTGAACGTGATGGTGTTCAGGGGGCTGGTGAGTGGATTTGGATATTGAAACGGGCCAGGAGCGATAGGCCCCTGGAGTTTTGTCTCCCTCCCCATGAAGTTTTTCAACGGTAAGGTGGTGAAGTTCCCGAATGAACTGGTGGCTGATATGGGAGCCAACCTGTATGTTTTCCTCAATATAGGCCATGGCCCTTTCGACATTTGCAATCTCAGTAAAACGTTCTGCTGCATGTTCGCCCCTGTCAATTTTTTGTTCAACATATTCGGAAACCGTTGTTCTGTTTCCTTCAATTCTTGCCGAGCCGACACTCTCAAGGAGGTGGAATATCTTTTTGAGCTGAAAGAATGTCCAGGGCGCTGTGGTGCCGGATAGTTTCAGCTTTCGAAGATGATTCAGTTCTATCAGGACATCGGTGAGTTCCGAGTCAAAACTCGGGCTTACCAGTTTCAGGTCAATATGTTCAAATGATGCGGTCATAGGTTTACTTTGGTAATGTTCGTTATCTACACACTTGTAGGCGTAACATGTTAATTATAAACAAGTTTAGTATTTGTAGACGGGTGTAGTTATTTACATAATACCAGATTGGTTACCTACATTCCACTTGTGCTTGAAAGTGCAGCGGTTAGATTATTTGCAGTAATTGATAGATAACAGGCAAAGTCGCAAAACTTAGAATGATACCGAGGCCTACAAGGGCAGCAGTGAGGGCAGGGGAGAGATTGGCAAGTATTGCCAGAGCACCTGCTGAAACCATGGGAGGCATGCCTGATTCGAAAATTGCGACATCCACAGCTTCACCCTCAAGGCCCGCCACTCTGCACAGAAGCAGGGCGCATATGGGCGCGGCAATCAGTTTGATGGAAAGACCAAAGCAGAGCGGGGCGGTTGACTCGCGGCTGAGGCGAAGGGTGAGCTGGTAGCCAACAGCAACCATGACAAGAGGCACAAGGGTACCACTCAGTGTTTGCAGTATTGTTGTCAGCACGGCAGGGTAGGTGGTGTTTTTAAAAATAAAGGCGACAATAAGGACGATGAAAGGTGGAAAGGTGATGATTTTTTTACCGACATCAGCCAGTGACGGCTTGCATTCGTCCCTTCCATAGAGTGCCAGTATGAGGGAGCCGTAGGTTGCAAGGGCAAGAAAAGAGCCAAGCTGGTCATACAGAACGGCATAGGAAATGGCCTGCTCACCAAAAAAAGCCTTCACCATGGGGATACCGAGAAACGATGTATTGCCCAGGGGGATCATGAGCAGGAGACAGCCCGTTGTCTGACGTTCCCATTTGAGAAGCTTAGACAGCACCAGAATCATCAGGCAGGAGATCAGCAGCATAACCCAGGGCAACAGTGCAGGAACTAACAGGCTGGTGGAGAGAGTGAGTTCGGGGATTTTCAGCAGTACGAGAGCGGGAAGCGAAACATAGATAACGAAAAGGCTCAGTATGTTTCCTGTTTCCGCCGGAAATCGAGGAATACGTTTTATTGTCACTCCAATGAGAAGGTACGTTATTGTAATGATGAAATTTTCCATAGAAAAGTGTTACGCCTGTGAGTTCGTGTAGAGTCTGCTTTGAAAATAACAATAAAAAATGCACCACGAAGAGCACGAAGGACACGAAGAAATATAAGTTATTAAAAAAAAACTTCGTGTCCTTGGTGCTCTTCGTGGTCAATAAAAAGAAGCTGAAGGTCTTCAGCTAGTTTATACTGCAACCGATTGTATTGCCTTCTCCATAATTGTCAATCCTTCCTGTAGTTGATCTTCTGTAATATTAAGCGCTGGGAAAACTCGTATGCCGTTTCCCTGGGTCTGCCGAACAAAAAGTTTTTCAGCCAGGCACTGATCACTCACCTGTGTGGCGATATGCTCACTCTTGAATTCAATCAGCAGCAGCAGGCCTGCACCTCTGATTTCATTTATATGATCCGGGTAGCGCTGTCGCCATGCATTCATCCTTTTAAGGCAGAAGGTGCCCATTTTTTCAACATGTGACGATATGTTATTGTCGAGAAGGTATTTAATAACGGCATGAGCCACAGCGCATCCTAATGGATTGCCGCAATAGGTACCCCCATGGTCGCCGAATTCGAGTTTGTCTGCCACTTCTTCTGTCATGGCAAAGGCTCCGAATGGAAAACCGCCGGCAATTCCTTTTGCCATAGTGATAAAGTCGGCCCTTACGTCAAGCGCACCGGTGACAAACATCGGTCCGGTTCGGCAGAACCCTGTCTGGACTTCGTCGGCAATGAGCAGGGTGCCGTTTTTTCGGCAGAGATCAGCTGCACCTTTCAGGTAGTCTTTGGACGGAATAATCACGCCGCCTTCCCCCTGAATTGGTTCGAGAATAAAGGCCGCAACATTTTCATTGAGAGTCTTTTTTAAGTCGTCAAGGTCTCCGTATTTAACGAAAAGATAATTAGGCATGAGCGGGTTGAATTTTTCTCGGTGGGTTGCCTGTCCTGTCGCTGAAGCTGTGCTGATTGTCCGTCCGTGGAAACTTTTATGGGTGGAAATGACGTCCAGCCTGTTGGTTACTTTCCTCGCCAGTTTAATGACGGCATCATTGGCTTCTGCTCCGCTGTTTGAAAAAAACAGGCGGGTTAAATGATTTGGCAGAACCGTCTGCATTACTTCAAGAAGCTGGGCGCGGGCAGGAGAATAAGTGAGGCCGGAGTTGGGATTCTGAAGGATTTTCCTGCTCTGGTTTATCAGAGCTTCTGTGATGACAGGCTGGGCATGGCCAAGGCAGGTAACACCCCATCCGGAGGTGAAGTCGATATAGCGGTTGTCTTCTTCGTCCCAGACAAAGACGCCGTCACCTCTTTCAATGGAGATTTGTTGTTTGGCAAAAAAAGGAGCCATGTATCTGTCTTCGATTTCAAAAGTGGCTTTGCTAGTCATAATGAGCGAGTCCTTTTGTTTTAATTAATGCCGAAAAGGCCGGAGTATAATTTTGTGGTTTTCAGGGAATGTTGCATGGCGTTATTTACAGGTTTTTACCCTTGTTTTTGATAAACAAGTTGTGTTAATTATCTCTTGTATTGAGAGTAAATATACATCGAAAGAATCATATCTGATATAACATTATTCTACAAGGAGACGCTACAATGGGAGAAAAAATTACTGCTGAAGAGATAGCAGAGGCTCAGAAAATATGAGGAAACGGCATCGTGACCATCGGTAAAGCATTTACCGATAAAGGAGACTTTACAAAAGCTGCAGAAAATCACATTGATACCCTATACGCTTTTGAGGCCGGTCCTGTTCTTTTTAAGCCCACAAAAGCCGCTGACGCCCAGTTTCGTACCACACGCGAGGCAGCTCTCTCATACTTTGTTGGTGGAAATGACACGTATAAGGAAGACCATGGCTTTGCTATTCATCCATGGACAAATGTCCGTTTTGAGAATACCGCAAACTACATCCATGGCGACTACGCAGTGGCCATGGGCAATTACTTTTTTACTCAGCTTGATGGTTCAGACGTAAAGGTCGAATACACCTTTGGATACATTAAAGGTCAAAATGGCAAGCTGAAAATCAACCTGCACCATTCTTCAGTTCCCTTCAGCAGTTAGTATGCTGTCAAAAACAGTTTCAAACAGATAGAAGATAAAAAGAGCGGAGGCATGTTCCTCGCTCTTTTTTTTTGCTATTTCATCAGATAGAAGACAACCTGTACCGTTTCAGATATCTGTATGACACCCGGTTCGAAGGATTCTCTTTTGGCAAATTCGGCAACTTGATATCTGGCTGGGCGAAAGCCGCCGGGAGATGGGGATGCGGATATAGAATATACACCGCCAACCTGTTCTGGAAAGTTTTTGACGAGGAGGACCGCTTTTTCACGGGCATCGGCTACCGCTCCCTGCAGGGCCAGGGCACGGAGTTCCTTATTTTCAGTGGATTCCAGAGAGGTATTGTTTATTCTGGCCACCCTGGCGTCGATAATTGCCCGTACCATTTCATCGTATTGCGCAAGGTCGCGCAGAATGACTTCAATAACACGGGATACTTCTGTCCCCGTGTATATCTGGGCCTTATTGCTCCAGTTGTAATGGGGCGTGATCTGCAGCCGGGCCGAAGTGATATCTTTTTTCTTCACTCCCAGGGATTTTAAAGCCTGTAAGAGCAGCTCAGATCTTTCTTCAACAGAGGCCCGTGCTTCAGCCACATCGCGTCCTACTTCATTTATATCCAGACTCATGCGCAGGATATCCGGAACAGCAGATATTTCATGTGTTCCGGAGACAACAATATGCGGTTCGTTGGGAAGGGCCTCGGCATGGGCGATGCCGGCAAGGAGAAAGAAGATGATATTCAAGAAAGATAGATTTTTCATAAGACTTCTCCGGTGATAAATTCAAAGCTCCGAGGTCATTCCCGCGAAAGCGGGAATCCAGTGGTTTTGGATAGGTCTCCTGGATTCCCGCTTTCGCGGGAATGACCAATAGGGTGTAAAAATATACAGGGTATAGCTTGTCCTCCCTGCCTGTTATTCCTCAAGGACAAACCACTCTTTTTTGCGGTACACCAGATCCTGGCTTTTTGCTACCAGTTCGCCTGTGCCTTTATCTCTGATAGTGATGTCATAAAGTGCTGTAGGGCCGGCGGCATGTTGTTCTTTTGCTTCGGCGACAAGGCAGTCGCCGGGCTTCGTAGCCTTCAGGAAATTAATGGCAACATTGAGGGCTACCGCTGTCTGGCCCCTGGAGTTGCTGGCGGCGGCAAAGGCCATGTCGCCGAGGGCGAAAATCACCCCGCCATGGGTAATTCCGTGGAAATTGATCATGTCTTCGGTGATCGTCAGGGTTACACGGCTGTGTCCAGCTGTGATAATTTCAACATCAGCTCCTAAAAGCCGGGCAAAAGGATCCTGCTGGATGTGGTCGATTATTTTCTGATTCCTGTCTCTTTTCATTAGGGAAATTAGTCTATCTGTTTGAATGCTTTTTTCTCTGCACGGCATAGGGGGCAGGAGTCAGGAGCATTGTTCACGCTCATGTAGCCACAGAAATTACAGACATAGAGGCGGTCATCTTCCTCGATGCTGATATCTTCAGTGTCATTTGAGTAAAAGGATTTTAAATGTCTTTCTGCTGACCAGAGTTGTTTTAATACCTGGGGAATTGACGGTATGCCGGCTTGCGAGAGATCTTCAATATTCTGAGTATATTGTTGAAGAACAGGGGTAATTTCCTGTTCAAAAATTGTACTGAGATATTCTTCGGAGAGATCGATCGGGCCTTTGAGTAGATTCAGTATCCTACGGGCCTGAACAGCTTCTGACACAGATACGGCTCGCAGGAGTCTTCCTGCAGCTTCATGTCCTTCTTTTATGGCTTTTTGTGAGTAGATTTTTTTTCTGGCAGAGGCTTTCATAAGCATGCCGTATGTTGTAAGGAGTTTTTCTTCCTGTGATTGCATGTTCCTGGTTCTCTCTATGAAAATAAAATAAGGATCAATATGTAGTGGGTAAAAGAAAGATATTATAAAGCAACATCTTTAATATCTTTTTTGTCGTTTATTGCATTGGTAATGGTATTGAATCCGGTGGTATCTCCTATCATTATGCAGCCGATAACGCGGTTATCCTCAAGGACAATTTTTCTGTAGGTTGTTTCTGTCTCCTCGATTTGAGAATCAAATTTATTGTCGACATCGATTTCTCCGGCAGAGGCAAGTTCTATTCCGGCAACCTTAAGTCTGTTGGACATAACAGAGCCCTCATATACCATGCTGCCGCCGGCCATGTTGGTCCCTGCTGATTTTCCCTGCTGCATGGCTGCCGGCCAGATTCCATACAAGGTATTATTGAATTCTGCCACATCACCTGCGGCATAAATATCGGAGCGGTTCGTTCTTAAGGAGGAATCGACAAGTATGCCTTTATTGCATGCAAGGCCAAGACATTCTCCAAGTTCAAGGTTGGGCCTTACTCCTGCTGAAATAATAACCATGTCGCAGGGCAGGGTTTCACCGGAATCAAGCACAATTCCTTCAACTGAATTTGTCCCTGTTATTTCTTTGGTGGAAACGCCAAGCCTGAACGAAAAGCCCATGTCTTCCATCATCATTTTAAGATGTGCAGCCCCTTTCTCGTCCAGTTGTCTTGGGAGGAGGCGGGGGAAGAACTCTACTACGGTAACCTTTTTCCCCTTTTTCCGTAAAGCATTGCCGGCTTCAAGACCGAGGAGACCACCGCCGATAAGCAGCACGTTGTCAGCGGTTTTGGAGTATGAGATGATTTTCCTGGCGTCATCCACTGTGCGAAGGGTAAAGGTTCCTTTTTTATCGGCTCCGTTGATAGGTGGAACAAAGGACTTGCTGCCAGTGGCAATCAGCAATGCATCGTAATTGAATGTTTTGCTGTTGTTACAGACGACAAATTGTTTGTCCGGATCTGCGTCAGTCACCCGCACGCAGGTTTCAACGTTTATTCTTTTTTCTTTGTAAAATTCAGGTTTCCTGGCAAGGAGGGATTCTTCATTAATGTCGCCGCTGATATATTCGTTGAGGCGTATTCGATAGTAAAAGGGAAGATCCTCTTCAGTCAGTATGGTTATTTTACTTTCTTCATCATGATTTCGGATTTGTTCGGCAGCTGCCGTTCCGGCGATACCATTTCCAACTATGACATAATGTTTCATGGTGTAACCCTCTTATTTTTGACCTTCATGTTTAATGGTCTCACGAGAATTGTATATTAACCACAGAGCCCACAGAGGTCACCGAGAAATTTTTGTTTATTACAAACTGTTAACTCTGTGATCTCTGTGGGCTCTGTGGTGACGAAAATAATTTTTACAGGTTCATCAGTTTTCATAATAATATTCGAGCCCGAGGTGGGTTATCAGGTCCTCTCCCATCAAATGGCGAAGGGTGTTTTTCAGCTTGGTCTGCTGGATGAATAAATCGTGTTCAGGGTAGAGGTTTTCCGCGACCATGGGGCATTTGTAATAAAACGACAGCCATTCCTGGATGCCATACATTTCGGATCTCTTTGCCAGGTCCATGAAGAGGGCAATATCAAGTACCAGGGGAGCTGCGAGAATGCTGTCCCTGCATAAAAAATTGACCTTTATCTGCATGGGGTAACCAAGCCAGCCGCATATGTCGATATTATCCCATCCTTCCTTGTTGTCGCCACGGGGCGGATAATAATCTATTCGAACTTTGTGATGATAGTCTTTATAGAGGTCTGGATAGATTTCCGGCTGCAGGATGTAATCCAGGGCGCCAAGCTTGCTCATTTCTTTTGACTTGAATGATTCCGGATCATCCAGGACTTCACCGTCCTTGTTGCCGAGGATATTCGTTGAGTACCAGCCTGCAAGGCCAAGCATTCGGGCTTTGAGGCCGGGGGCAAGTATTGTTTTTAAAAGGGTTTGTCCTGTTTTGAAATCTTTGCCGCTTACAGGAACCCTGGCGGAGTATGCTAATTCCTGAAGAGCCGGGATATCAACAGTGAGATTCGGGGCACCGTTGGCAAAGGGGATCCCTTCCTTCAGGGCGGCATAGGCGTAAATCATGCTAGGAGAGATGCCTGGGGCATTGGTTTTCAGACCTTCCTCAAAAGCTTCCAAAGACTGATGAACAGGTCCTGCTTCGATGAAGGCTTCGGTGCTTCCGCACCAGACCATAACCATGCGGTCCAGATCGTTGTCAGTTTTGAATGTCTGGATGTCTCTGCGCAACTGGTCAGCAAGGTCCTGTTTGTTTTTGCCGCTTTTTATATGGGAACCATTCAGGTTTTTGACAAAGTCCTGATCAAAAACAGCTTTCATTGGTTGTATAGCGCGTAATTCATCTTTTAAAAGATCGAGGGTTTGCCCATCAAGAACACCGGATTTTCTGGCAGTATCATATGCGTTTTCAGGGATGATGTCCCAACCGCCAAAAACGAGGTCGTCAAGCCCGGCAAGCGGAACGAAATCTTTGATCAGGGGGACTCGATTTTCAGTACGTTTGCCAAGGCGAATAGTGCCCATCTGGGTTAAGGAGCCGATGGGTTTGGCGATATTGTTTCGGACAGCGAGGCAGCCTGCAATAAAGGTGGTGGCAACAGCACCAAGGCCGGGAGTCAGAATGCCAAGCTTCCCTCGGGCTGGTTCAATTTCATGTGGCATAGTCTGCATCCTCAGATTCTTGCGATTTTTCCGGATCAGTATTAGATAATTGTAAAAATATATCAATCAATGCTAACAGAGGTGGGTGAAAAAGCAATAATATTCACCTGATTCTTTCTGGCAGGAAAAAGGATTCTTAAGGTACCTTTAAGAAAAAAGAAAAAAGAAAAAAGTAAATGAAAACAATAATTCATTTTATTCGACATGGCAGTGTTATAAATCCTGAGGCTATCCTCTATGGTCGCCTTCCTGATTTTTCCTTGAGTCCAAGAGGGGTAGCTGAGGCCGAAAGAACGGCTGTCGGACTGCAGGATTCTTCACTGGCTGCAATATATACAAGCCCCATGCTTCGTGCCCTGCAGACCGCAGAAGCAATACATGTTTTTCATCCCGATGTTCCGGTAATTCAGTCTGACGAGTTGAATGAAGTCAATACGCCCTACCAGGGAATGAAGGCAGAAAAGTTACGGCATCTCAATGAGGATTTTTATACAGGAACCCAACCGCCTTATGAGCAGCCGGCGGATGTTTTAAGCAGGGTAGAACGTTTCATCTGGAGCCTTCGTGGGTCTGACAATAAACGCGAAGTTGTCGCTGTAACGCATGGAGATGTCGTGTCTTTTTGTATTTTAAAGGTGAAAAAATTTGATGTGGTTCCAGGGAATAAAGCCCTACTTGTTAAAACCGGGATACGGGATAATTATCCGGCTCCGGCCTCTGTTACCACTCTGACCTACTATACTGATTTTCAGGATGAAATCCCGGATGTAGGGTATAGGACTTTTTGAAGCTGTTAGATGGATAGAAGCATATTATCTTCAAGAATCTTTTTTCGATCAGAATTATGAGACTTGCCATTATTGCAGATGCAGTTTAAGCGGTTACCGGCAAAGTTATCAGAAAACTTGAGCCATCTGTATCAGGAACGTATGAAATATCTCCTTTATGTTCCTTGATGATTCCATATACAATGGAAAGCCCTATCCCAGTCCCTTCTCCAGGTTCTTTTGTTGTAAAGAAAGGTTCAAAAATTCTCTCTTGAAAACTGTCCGGTATCCCTCCGGCATTATCAGTTACCTTGATTTTGATCTCATCTTCGTTGGAGGATAATGATAATGAGATTTTTTTCTTTTTTTGATCTTTCAGTGCATCAATGGAATTCTGGAAAAGATTGATTAAAACCTGCTCCAGCTGGATTGCATTTCCGCTGATAATCGGCAGATCCTCCTGGATATTTTGGTTAAAATCAATATGCTTTGACTTCATCCGCTGGTTCAGCAAAATCAACGTGTTTGTGACAACACTCTTCAAGTCCACTGAATCAAAAGGTACATTTTCATCCCTTCCAAAAATGCGCAGGTGACCAATTATTTTTGTAATTTTATTCACTTGATTTAATGATTCTCTGCTGTCATTTTCCAGTTCACTCAAGCTTACCTGCTTCTTTTTTATTTCAAATAAACGGTTTTCCAACATGAGCTTGATGAAAGTGAGGGGCTGATTTATTTCATGGGCGACACCTGTTGCCAGTTGTCCCAATGAGGCAAATTTGCTTTGGGCGAGAACTTTATTTTGCAGTTTTTCCCGTTCGATTTGATATTCCACTTTATGCAGTTCTTTGATGAGTTTTTCCTTTTCAGCTTCGGCATGTTTGCGGTCGGTTATATTTGTGCAGAATCCGCCAACGGCATAGATTTTCCCCTGACTGTCGCAGACCGGAAATTTTGAAGTGATAAAGGTGATCACGCCACTTTCAAGGGGAACTGTTTCTTCAAATTCGAGAGGTTTATTTTGACGCTTTACTTCATTGTCCTGGAAGCGAAACAATGAGGCAATTTCATCACTGAAAACATCAGAATCATTTTTCTGATATATCCAGTCGCGACTCACCCCGCTGAGTTTTTCGAACTGACTGTTGATAAGAAGATACCTTCCGGCAATATCCTTAAGATATATTGGGGCTGGAATGTTGTCTAAAATCCTTTGAAGATGATCTTCAAATAAACCGGTTGTCTTGAGTGATTTACGGAGTGCTGCATTTTCTTCTTTGAGCTTTTCAATTTCCTTGAAAAGATCTTCCTTCTTGATATCGAGCATACTGTTCCTTGGACTTTTTCTATTTTTACAATCTGGAAATAATAAAGAGTGGCTGGCTAAAGATCAATCGATTTAATCAGCCTGGCAGGACGATACGATGAAAGCCTTCTGCAAGTTCAAAAGGTTCTTTTGCCGCCATTTTTCTGGCATTTTGCCGGCACCATTCCTCCGGGTTAAAATGTTTCATTTCTTTCATCTGGCTTTCATGGCAGTACAGCGCTGCGATTTTCTGCTCAAATGTTTCAGAAATATCCACCCGGTAATTGATATCTTCTGCACCCCAGAACAATAAGTCCCTGACTTTATGGGGTTCCAGGCCTTGTTCGAGAAGATCCGGATATGATAAATGATCCCTGGCATATGGGTAACAGGCATCCATGACAACCTGGCCCGTGATTCGATGGTCACGATGCCAGAGATATTTCCGGTAGGGGTCCGTTGTCATGATGGTATGCGGCCGGAATTTCCGTATGACGCTAACAATTTTTTTCCTGAAGTCATCATTGTCTTCAAGACCCTGATCCGGATAGCCCAGGAACACAACTGCACATACGCCGAGTAGGGCAGCGGCTTTTTCCTGTTCTTTTTTTCTTTTTTCAATGAAGAGTATCGGGTCCATGTTTCTGTCTGTTGTACCTTTATCGCCATCAGTGCATATTACATAGACTGCAGTTTTACCGTTTCTGGTCCATGAGGCTACTGTTCCGGCAGCTCCGAATTCAGAATCGTCGGCATGTGGGGAAATGACCATCAAGTCAACGTGGTTATGCATCAGCTGTCCTTTTCTTATTCTGTTGGCCTGTTGTCTCCCCTGAAGAACAATTGTAGGCAATATTTTTATATAGGTGCATTGTGTCGGCTCCAATACGCTTCCAGGAAAAGGTTTTAACGGAATCCCGGACAGACTCAGGATTATAATTTAGTGATCTTTTCTTTGATAGAAATGCGGTGATGGCTGCTGCAAGTCTCCGGGGATCAGGGTCCATAATTGTTGCGCCGTTTTCGGTTCCATCGAGGATATCCGGCATGACACCTACATGGCTGGCAATGACAGGGGTGCCGCATGCAAGGGCTTCAAGGCAGACCAGTCCGAAACTCTCATAGGAGGAAGGAATGACCACGAGGTCTGCAGCATTATAGTAGAGAGGGAGTTTCTGATGGTCGACCCTGCCGATAAAGTGGACCAGATTCTCGAGGTGCAGCCGAGCAACGTGTTCTTTCAGCTGTTGCTGTCTTGTGTCATTGGAGTCGTTTCCGCCTATGATCATGAGTTCTGCTGTGTGGTGCTCCTGGAGGAGGGCCAGAGCCTCCAGCAGCAGTTCCAGGCCCTTTAAGGCGGCAAAGCGCCCTACAAAAAGAAGAAGAGGGGTATTTGATTCTCTTTTGAGTGTCTTGCGTGCTTCATCTTGACTCTCTATGTGAAAAAGGTCCAGATTCACGCCGCCGGGTATGATGTCAATTCTGTCGGGATGCGCTTTGTAGCTGTCAATAAGGTTGTTCTTTTCCCGTTCTGTCGGAGCAATGATTTTCTGACATTGTGCCACGAGCCTTTTTTCATGTCTTATCCGGATGTTTGATTCCTTTTTCTCTTCACCAGGTGGTGTTTTCATGAGACCCAGAGTATGAAACATGATTATGTGAGGTATGTTCCACTTGTTCTGCAGCATTTCCCCAAGACAGCCTGAGATCCAGTAATGGCTGTGTATGATATCGTAGCGGATTTTTTCCTCAGCTGCAAAATCTTCCAATACTGTGCATATTTCCGGCAGGAACAACACGAGGTCTTCTTTCGATGAGGGAGTTGCCTCTGGTATTGTAAGATGAATCAGGCGGACATGTTCACCGATCTGGATTATGGGGTTGTTGCCATTATTTTCTGCGCAGGTGAAAATATCGACGCTGTGACCGTGTCGGGAGAGCTCGTTTGCCAGTTCCCTGACATAAATGCTCATCCCTCCGGTATTAATAGTCCCCAGGTCTCCCAATGGACTGGAGTGTATACTCAGCATGGCAATGTTCAAAGGGGTCTCTGTGCACATGGAAATTATTTTACCTGAAAGTCTCTGAAGCACAATGTTTACAAAGTATTTTTTCTGTGGCTCTGAGAGCTCTGTGAGATATGAAAGTTATCGTTTAGCATGAGCCATGCCCTATTCGTTTATCTGAGATGCAGATGACATTGATACACAGGGCTTGAAATCCCCCCCATCCGTCTTTTATACGGCTCTGATCCCTTTAGAAAATCGTAGGAGGTGCAGCCGCGTTCAATGGCATTTTGAATGCTCATGGACTTGCAGAGGAAACCTGCGCTAAGTGGCCTGAACCGAGGATCGTAGCCGCTGTTATAGAGGTACATGGTTTTATTATACTCAAAACACAGGGCCGTGGCGGCAGGCTTGTTGTTTATATAGAGGAAGAATAACCGCAGCATTCCAACAGCGGACATGGCATGTATCAGTCTCCTGAAAAAAAGGGTCATTGTCGCATCCATGAACATCGCTTTATCTTTTCTGCTGGAGATGAAAAGCCTGAGGAAGAGATCGCAGGCTTCATCAGCTTTTTCAGGGCTCTCGATAATAAGCAGTTCAATTTCACCGGCCTCGTAGAGTCGTCTTGTCTTTCGCCTCACTTCGTGGCGCTGTTTTCCATTTAGCTCTTCTAGATATACCTGCCAGGAGGACGGCAGTTTTTTTCCAAAGGTAAGGCTGTTTGTGTTGAAGGTACATGTGCCCCCTGAACTGCTGGCAATCTCAGGAAGAAGAGTATAGAGAGCAGAGTCTTGTCTTATTCCGCTGAAAGTGAGCTCCTTCATGTTTTGTGCTGCCAGAGCGTCAAGCAGGCTGGATAGGAATTCCTTCTCCAGACCCGGTCTTGTAATAAGACCGCAATAGTCACAGACCTCAGGGCTGCCAATGAGTGTTACCGTTGATTTGTGGTATAGGACCGGTGCAATGCCTATGATACTCTCTCCGTCGCGGATAACGATTGCCTCTGAATGTCTCTCTGCGCCAAAAGTAGAAAGCCAAGAGTTCAGCCAGGGCGGAAGGAGGAAAAGACATTCCCATTGCAGAGGGGCTGTGGAATCTTGCCAGTACCTTTCCAGGTTCTCGACAGGTTCTGCGGAGGCGGTAATGTGTGGAGGCATAACAGCGTTTTCCTGTTTCCGGTTGTTACTGTTTTATTCGCCAGGAAGAACCTGCAGGATCGTCATCGATGATGATATCAGACTGTTCAAGACAGCGCCGTATCTCGTCTGCTTCCTGCCATTGTTTCTTTTCGCGGAATGATGTACGCAGGGACAAGAGTTCTTCAACCAGTTTGTTGAACCGCTTTTCTGTTTGACTGGTTGAAGAAAGAACAGTGCCAAGGCAGACGACCATTTCCCGGAATTTCTCTCTGGCCTGGGAAAGAAACTCAGGACTCTCGGCATTTTCCTGGGCAATCCAGAGTGTCTTGTCGAAGTCAAGAACGGCATTTATTGTCTGGTTAATGTTCTTTTTTTCGATACCGTCAGAGAATTGAGATTCGATGGAATGAATGGAGTGCCAGAACGTTTCATCTTGTTTTTGGGTCTGGGGAGTACGTTTCTTTTCGTGTTTTGCTGAAGTTTTTTTTTGGATGACGGATGATGGATTGCGAAGAACATCGAGAGGGAATCTGTCCCCGTTGGAAAAGGTAATTTCCTCTCCCTGTTTTCGCAGGCAGATTGAGCCTATCCCCCTCACTTCAGCCTCCTGGTTTTTGAAATCAAGTATGCAGGCGGTGTGTTCATCCAGGCCCAGGATGCTGACATGGGCTGGAATCTGTTTTTCGAGCTCATGAAACCTGGGTTCACCCATATAGCAGAAACGGGTGTCATGGGTGCCGCCTTCGGCATTGTTCCAGTGGGGTATGACAACCAGATCCAGATCAAAATAAGAAAGAATATTCATTCCCGGTGCCCATGATAGATCTGAGCCCACTTTATAGATTTCATAGACCGGAAGGGTCAAAGCTCCAACAGTAAGGGCTGCGGCACTCGCTGCAACAAAGCACCCTCCATCTTCAATGAGCTTTTTAATAAGAGCAGGGACAGGTGTGTCCTGCCATTGGCTGACAGCATAGGTGGGACTTCCCGGGCCCACCAGAACGTAGTCAGCTGAATTGAGCATACTGAAAGCCTGCTTCGCTTCATAGGTATCGACTGCTTTCCGGGATTTAAATGACGCGATGGATAAAGGATAATTAATGCGGGACGTGAAATATTCTGCAGCTTTCTGGGATATCTGATCTGCATTAAGCTGAAAACCTGCAGGCGTATCCAGGAAAACAGCTTTGGGAGAATCGCCCAGCTTTGCAAGCAGGCTCTTGTGAACTTCAACCATGGTGGCCGTCAGTTCACCTGAACCCATTATTACGATATATCCTTGCTCCTGTGTCATTGCCGCTATAACTTTCCTGTCAGATTATTATGCAATAAAAAAAGAATAAGTAATATCCGTCAACTTAAAACTTGAAACTTGAAACTCGAAACTCGAAACTCGAAACTATCAAAAAAACAGTTCAAAACTTTCCCGAAAAAGAGTAAGGGCGAAGCCGCATAATACCACACCGAGAAAACGCATTATGTAGATGTAAACTTTGCCGCTGAGAAAGGATTTTGATTTGCCTGTCAGCAGTGCCAGAACAATTTTGGACCCTACAAGAAGACTGTAAAAGCTGCCCAGGAAAGCCAGTGGTGCCACACTGCTGTATGCAATAGCCTTGGCCATGGTCGGCGCCCCGACGCTGATCCAGAAAAGATAGGGATAAGGACTTAAAATGTTTGCCAGTATACCTTTTCTCATTGACTGTGGTTTCACATCCTGAAGGCTGAGCTTAATTCCTTTTGTCTGCAGGTGTTCCCAACCCATATATAAAATAAAAAAACCTCCTGCGAGTGAAATGATCCCGAGGGTAGTGCTGGAGTTTGCGGCCCTGGTCAGGATGAATATGCTGACGGCGACAATGGGCAGGTCGGTAATGACTGGTGCCAGAGCAACCTTAATTCCGGATTTGACATCATGCTGAAGGGTTTCTGATATAACCAGGGTCAGGAGAGGACCCGGAGTCAATCCGGCAGATAAACCCAATATGATACCGATGGTAAGGAAGGTCATGTTGTTATTCGAGTTGTCAGAGAATTTGGAAAATATTATGTAGTAATTGCAGAATATTATGAGATACAGGCATCAACGCATATCCTGTATGTCCTGGGTCCTGAATGGCCGCAGATGTGAGTTTCTGCCTGAATCAGGGTCCTGTTGTTTCTTTTGCAGGCAGTATTTACTTTTTTTATTGAATTGTCAAAAAGGTTTGTCTGCTGAAAGTCGTAGAAATGCAGGGATGCCCTGTGTTTCAGAGAGTGTAGGGCGATATCAAGATACATTTCAGCAGTTTTGGGAAGGGGCATTGCAACTCTGTCAAATTTGCGATTGAGATCAGGCAGTAAATCAGCAACGTCCCCAGCAAGCAAAGTTACATTGTTTATTTTCCGGTTACTCGTAAGGTTTCTCAAGGCATAATCGTGGGCGATCTGACTCTTCTCGATTCCGATAATTTCCCGGGCCGGGCTGTTTTTGGCGAGAACGAGCGGAAAAGAGCCGATGCCCGAGAACATAATGAGTACCTCTTCTCCTGGTTTTACAAGTGCGGCCAGCCGTTTTCTTTCATTGCTGCTACGCACAGAGAAATAGACTTTCTCCGGATTGAGAAAAAACCGCACTCCATGTTCTCTGTATTCAGTCTCTTTTCGATCTTCTCCGGCGATAATTGTTAACTGAATTGTCCTGAACTCGCCTTCGTAGTTTCCAGCCCGCTTTGCAACAACTTTTATATTTTTATGCAGTCTGAGAATCGTGTCGCCAATGAGTTTTTCCTTTGATTGGAGCTCTGGTGGAATTATGATAATTGCGATATCGCCAACCACATCATAGGCCCGGATAAGAAGATGTAATTCTTCTTCAGATAAATCATCCTTCAGGGCATCTTTTAATTTCATTGGTTTGGAATATAAAGGTCAAAGGGGCAAAGGAGTTCTGACTGCTAAAAGCTGACGGCTTAATGCTGATAGCTTCAGTGCAGGAACGGCAGTTCCTGCACTGAAGCTATTAGAATGAGTTCCGGATGACTACTTCATCAAGGGGGAGCTGGCCGGGGCGTGGCCATGCCTCCTGCGTGCCTTTGCCGATTGCAACAAACATGGCAATGACATGATCAGCCGGCAGGTTGATAATCTCTGCAACCTTGTCGAAATCAAACCCATCCATGGGGCATGAGTCGTAGCCCATTGATTTTGCCGCTAGCATCAGTGTCTGGGCAGCAATGCCGCAGGATCTCATGGCCGCATGTCGCTGAACCTGATCTTTCCCCCGGTAGTATTGTTCAATAGCTGGA
>JACKQG010002448.1_pt1 | contig 24256 bp, 23 predicted proteins | sample 8237621 | NCBI WGS metagenome assembly JACKQG01 (sample SAMN15677084, study PRJNA649215) | marine metagenome | biome: marine; feature: Black Sea; material: saline water; isolation source: suspended particulate matter (SPM) from the Black Sea western gyre | collected 2013-06-09/2013-06-10 | depth... | reverse complement strand
GAAGTTGAGGAAATGCGTAAGATTTTTGCAAGCAGGGCGGCGCTCATGTATGAACTCATACAAAAGTGGCCAAACACTGCGTGCGCGCGGCCAACTGGTGCGTTTTACACATTCCCAAAAATTTCACATTACTTTGGCAAGACATCACCTGCGGGAACAACAATCCAAGATTCTGTTTCATTCGTGCAAGCATTACTTGACGAAACTGGTGTTGCTGTTGTGCCCGGTACAGATTTCGGTGGTTGCGGACCCGATCACATCCGTTTGTCTTTCGCGTGCAGCGAAGACCAAATCACCGAAGGCGTGAACAAAATCGGTGCGTGGCTTTCGCAAATTAAATAAACTACCCGCGGGGTCGTTTTTCGGGGTCGTTTTTTCTGTTATCTAGCATTCGAGTTAAACTGAGTGATTTTGATATCACCTAGTGGCATGTGCGCGATCAGTTCAAGGTGTCCACCAAGGGCTTCGATGAAACACTGCAAGGTATTGATTTGCATGTTTGCTTGCGATTCAAGTTTTGAAAGCGAGGATTGTTTTATACCAAGTTTTTCTGCAACATCTTCTTGTGTTAATCCAGTTTGCTTGCGTATTTCGACAAGCAACATTTCAGCAAGCAACACTTTTGCCTGAGCATCTGCTTGGGCAAGGAGTTTTGGATCCATTTTTGCTCGTAATGTATTGAAATTTTTTCTTGGCATCATTCTTCCTCCATTTTTAGTTCATTGAGATGTTCAGCATAAAGTCGATCTGCTTCAGGAATCATCCTTTCATAGAATCGGGTGTCCCCAGTTTTATCCCCACCGATAAGCAGTATTGCATTTCGTTTTGGATTGAAAGCAAAAAGCGTTCTAAGTGGGAGTCCTTTGTGTTGTGTTCTTAATTCTTTCATATTTGGAAACCTTGATCCCTTTACGGTATCTGCATGTGGTCTTTGTAAACTTGGACCAGCCTGTGCAAGCAACCACACGCTTGAAGTAATCGAAGCTTGCTCGTATTGATCGAGTAAATTCCACCAATGCTCAAACGCATCCGTATATTCAACCACCCACAGTCTAAATTATAGCCTCAGTACTATATGAGTCAAGGGCTATATTTATTAATTCTTCTATCTCGACCTTGGTTCTGTGCAAAATATGCCCATAAATGATTGGAATAGAAGCATGCATGGTTATAGTTCCTTGTGAATGGATAAAACTGCCAACACTGTTGGCAGAATTGGAATTGTGATGTTGATTGGAAGGAAGCTTCCGTTTTACGAACCACAAATCATAAGCATGAAAAAAACACAGTCTCCCAAAAGTCGCCTAAAAACTTTATTCTGCCAAAAGGCTGCGATTAGAACAAGAGAGGTGGTCCTAGTATTTAGGACAGTTTTGCGACGTTCGTTAAGTGGATTAGAGGGGCCTACGTAGCATATATATACAGCCCAACGATGTTGACGCGTTTGTTCGATACAAAGGGAACAGGCAGAAGTAAGGTGTGTCGATTGGATGGTTGCAACGAAAGCGAACTTATTCGAGAATCAAATCTCAGCGCTCGCAACTTTGGAAATGCCGTCGATTGCAGCGAGGCTTGCAAGAAGTTCGCCCGTCGCGGGCGTGCCAAGTTTAATCACCATCATCGCCAAACCGTCGTTGTCGCCGTGACCAATGACCATTTCGTCAATGTTAACTTTTGATTCGCCAAGCGCTGTACCAACCCTACCGACCATGCCAGGCGTGTCGTCGTTGAATAACGCAATCATGTGACCACTTGGCACCATGTCAAAACCGCGACCATCGATACATGTAATACGTGGTCTACCATCAGCGTGCACAGTGCCTTCGATGATGTGTTCTTGTTCCCCGCCGATTCGTATTGTAAGTTTGTCAACAGCATCAGGCGCACCAACAACCGTTGATGCAGTCACGCCAAGTTCGCGTGCCATCGCAGTGACGTTAATAATTGAAACAGGTTCATCTGTGCAATGTTGTAACAAAGAAACAAGCGTGTACCGCGCAATGGTGTCCGTCTTCCCAACTGTTGCTGGGCCGCGAAGTTCAACCGTGACTTCTTTTGTTTTTGAAAGGTTTGTCACAGTACCAAGAAGTGTGATCATTCGTGAAGAGAGTTCAACATACCGTTTTTGTCTGTTGTTCAATTCAAGATCTAAACCACCAGCGTTTACTGCGCTTTCTAAACCTTCGCCGCGAAGATATTGAAGTAACGACGCGCACGCATTTACTGCGACTGCTTCTTGCGCTTCAACAGTAGATGCGCCAAGGTGCGGTGTGCATAACACTTTTGGATGCGATCGGAATGGATGATCTTCTGGTGGTGGTTCAGATAAGTACACATCAATTGCTGCGCCTGCGCATTGCCCTGCATCAAGCGCTGCAATCAACGCTGCTTCATCAACAATGCCACCACGCGCTGCGTTAATCACAAGTAAATCGTTTTTACATTTTGCAAACTGCTGCGTGCTTAACATTCCCGTTGTTTGCTCAGTTCGGGGAACATGGAACGAAACAATATCTACTTTTTCAATGATGTCGTCAAACGAATGCATCATTTGCACTTGCCCATCCATCGCAGTTGGCTCCTTCATAAAAGGATCAAAGCCGATCACTTCCATCCCAAAGACAAGCGCTCGTCTTGCCATCGCTTGCCCAATTCGGCCCATGCCGACTATGCCTAAGGTTCGTCCTGCAAGTTGCACACCAACAAAACTGCCTCGATCCCAGCCACCATCCCGAAAAATGGCATTTGAACTCGACACATTTCTTGCCAAGGAAATCATCAATGCAAAGGCGTGTTCCGCCGTCGTAATGGTCGATGCTGAGGCGGAATTCATCACTGCGACCCCCAAATTGGTCGCAGTGGGGAGGTGAATGTTGTCAACGCCCACTCCAGCACGGGCAATTCCTCGTAATCGAGCGTTTTGATTGGAAAAAACCCGCTTTAAGATGGCTTCAGGCAGTTTTACTGATGATCTGACGATCACGCCATCGACTCCTGCGAGGGTTGAAACAAGGTCGTCTTCGCTAAGTCCTGTCTGGGAAAGAACTTCCACTTGGTCTTGGGACTCTAAAAATGCGGCTCCCTCAGGAGCAAGCGTGTCGGCGATAAGGATTTTGATGGGTTTCATAGGGGATGTAAGACTTCAATTTATGAGTGGCAAAAGGGCGTGGGGTTTGGTAGAATAGTCGATTCAAGAAAAAGGTTGAATTATTATGACGACAGTGACAGCAGATACAATTAACACAGCAGATTTTAGACGACATGAGTCCGATTGTGGGTCTCCAGAGGTTCAAATTGCAGCATTGACTGCAAGAATTTTGGAACTTACAGATCATCTCAAAACACACAAGCACGATCACCACTCCCGTAGAGGTTTGATCATGCTTGTTGGTAAACGAAACCGCTTGCTCAAGTACATTTCGCGCACAAATCGCGAAGCGTACCAAGCGACTATTAAGAAACTCGGGCTACGAAAGTAAAATAGCCCCAAACCGCAGCCGCCCAGACCCCCGGAATCCCGGACAGTTTGCAAGAGGTGGTGGCAGTGGACAAGCAGCGGTCGCAATTGCGCCCGCATCTCGTCTTCTGTCTCCCTAGCAGTGAACTTTATACAGGGGCTGCATCACAAGAGGAGTATTCACAGATGAATACAAAAATTATTGTTGAACGGGAAATTGGGAATCGCACAATGCGATTCGAAACCGGCCAAGTGGCCAAACAAGCAAGCGGCGCAGTCATTGCGACGTACGGCGAAACGACAATCATGTGCACGGCGATGCGATCCGATCCACGCCCCGGACTTGATTTCTTTCCTTTGCAATGCGACTATCGCGAGCGAACAAGTGCTGCGGGTAAATTCCCCGGCGGTTTCCGCAAGCGAGAAGGCGCGCCAAACGAAAAAGAAATTTTGACGATGCGTTTGATGGATCGTCCAATTCGTCCTTTGTTTCCTGATGGATACATTGATGAGTGTCAAATTCAAGCATGGGTGATGAGCCACGACGGCGAAAATGATGCTGACGTGCTTGCATGTACTGCAGCATCGGCTGCACTTTGCTTAACAGATTCACCTTTTGAAGGTCCTGTTGCAACAGTTCGTATTGGTCGCATCATGACAGACGACGGTGAAACGTTCGTGCTTAACCCAACGCAAACACAAATGCAATATTCAGACATTGACCTTGTTCTTTCAGGTCACTCTGATGGCGTAAACATGATTGAAATCGGCGCAGCGCAAGTTGATGAAGCTGGTGTCATGGGTGCGATCAAGTTTGGGTACGAGGAAGGCATTAAGCCACTTCTCGAAATGCAACTTGAATTGATGGAAAAAGCTGGTACAGGCGAAAAACGTCTTGGCGATCTTTCACTTCCATCTGATGAAGTGATGGCGAAAGTCAAGGAACTTGTAGAAGCAAAAATGCTTGAAGCTCGTCGTATCCCTGGTAAGGCAGAGCGAAGCGAAGCAGTCAATGCACTTCGTAAGTCAATGATCGAAGAAAACTTTGCGGTTCCTGAAGGTGTTTCGTATAGCGAACACATGGCTGCAGATAAAACACAACGCGAAGCAAAAGAAGCGTTTCGTAAACTAGAAAAGAAATGCACACGGAAACTCATCGTTGATGAGTCAATTCGCGCAGATGGTCGGAACCTTGATCAAATTCGTGACCTTGGCATGGACACATCTATCTTTGCACGAACACACGGTTCTGCATTCTTCCAACGCGGCGAAACACAATCACTTGTAACTTGCACGCTTGGAACAAAAAGGGATGAACAAATCGTTGACGGTTTAATGCCTGAATATGCGAAGAAGTTCTACCTTCATTACAACTTCCCACCATTCTGTGTTGGTGAAGCAGGTCGAATCATGGGTCCTGGTCGAAGAGAAATCGGTCACGGTGCACTTGCAGAACGATCATTACTTGGCATTTTGCCAGACGTGGAAGAGTTTCCTTACACCATTCGTTTGGTCAGTGATATTACTGAATCAAACGGTTCGTCTTCAATGGCGAGTGTGTGCGGCGGTTGTCTTGCACTTATGGACGCAGGCGTTCCTATTCAAAGCACATGCGCGGGCATCAGTGTTGGTCGTTTTAGTAACGACGAAGGCAAAATTGTTCGTGTGATGGACATCATTGGTGAAGAAGATTTCTTCGGTGACATGGACTTTAAAGTTTGTGGTACTCGCGAAGGCATCACCGGCGTGCAACTTGACCTTAAAGCTCGCGGACTTTGGTTCGAAGAGCTTGAAGCAATTTTCAACGAAGCATTGAAAGGTCGTTTGGACATCATTGACCAAATGGAAGGCGAACTTTCTGGACCACGTGAAGAAATGTCTGAGCACGCACCACGCATGATCAGCGTGCCAATTGACCCAGAAAAGATCGGTAAGTTGATCGGTCCTGGCGGTAAAACGATTCGTTCGATCACTGAACAAACTGGTGCTCAAATTGATATCAACGATGACGGGATAGTCTTCATTAGTTCAGTCAACATGGCTGAAGCTGAAGCAGCAAAAGCTGCTGTTGAAGCAATCGCTGCTGAAATTAAGGTTGGCAGTGTGTTTGAAGGCAAAGTTGTTTCAACACGTGACTTTGGTGCATTCATCGAAATCGCACCCGGAACCGATGGCATGTGTCACATCTCTGAACTTGCTGACGGCTTTGTTGATAAAGTAGAAAACATCTGCAAAGTTGGTGACAAGATTAAGGTTAAAGTCATTAACGTTGACGATACAGGTCGTATTAAACTTTCAGTGAAAGCTTTGCTCAAAGATGCAGAGAAAAAAGCTGAAAAAGAGACCGTGGAAAACTAAACAATGTTTTCTTGGACTTGGCTAATTGCAGGCACCGCCCTTGGGGCGGTGTCTGTTTTGCCATTTATGGTGTGGCGGCATAAGCGGGATGCGAAGCGAACCGCCGATGCGACTGATCGCGCGCAAGCGTCAGAGCGAATGGCTGAAATTGGTCAGATGACTTCTGGTCTTGCGCATGAAATTAAAAACCCGCTTTCTACAGTTGGTCTAAACGCACAGTTACTTTCGGAAGACATTGAACACCTTGCAATTGATGATGTTGAAAAGGGCAGGCTGACAAAACGCTTGGATTCTTTATCTCGAGAAGTAGAGCGACTGCGTGGTATTCTTGATGATTTTTTACAGTTTGCAGGAAGAATGAAGTTGCACAAAGAACGCACGAACTTGTGCGAAGTGTTAAGTGAACTTGAAGATTTTTACCATCCGCAATGTGACAGCGAAGATGTTGTCATGCGAATGGAATTGCCAAGCAAGGAAGTTATTGCTGATGTTGATCAGTCGCTGCTGAAACAAGCTGTGCTCAACTTACTCATCAATGCAACCCAAGCAATGCAGGGTGGCGAGAACAAGGAACTGATTGTCCGCTTGAAAGTGAAGAGCAACGAAGCGCTCATTCATGTGATTGATACTGGTCCGGGCATTGAACAAGAACGAATTGACGAAATTTTTCACCCGTATGTGTCAAATAAGCGGGGCGGTACTGGCCTTGGTTTGCCAACAACACTCCGAATTGCCCAAGAGCATGGCGGGCACATTACTGTTGATTCATCAATTGGTCATGGCAGCGATTTCACCGTGCATATACCATTACTTGCATAATGCGAGTGCTTGTTGCTTACAATCCAGTTTCAGGCAGAGGAGTCGCCAACAAGTTAGGAGGCGATATTTCTGCAGCGCTTTTACAAGTTGGTTGTGATGTTGAGTTACTCCCAACTGAAGCAGGCGACCCCCGAAAGTGGTTGTCGCCAAGATTAAAACAAATAGATCGCGTTGTCGCAGTTGGCGGGGATGGAACACTGCGATCGATCGCTTCATGTTTAGTTGATACAAACATTCCGGTCTACCATGCAGCATCTGGAACCGAAAACCTGTTTGCAAAATCAATGCAGATGTCAAACGAACCCCGAAAGGTGGCAGAATTGGTTCTCCATGGCAAAGTGAAATTAATCGACACAGCCAAGGCAAACGGAGATTTTTTATTACTCATGGCTTCCGTTGGTTTTGATGCTGAAGTTGTTGCAGATCTTGCAGAAAATCGCGGGCAGTCAATCACGCACATGTCATACTTGATGCCATGTATTCGTAAGTTTTTGAAATTCTCGCCCCCGGAATTGTCAATCACAGTTGATGATGCAAATGTAGTCAAAAATCAACGTGGCTGGGTTGTAGTTGCAAACTCTCCTGCGTATGCGCGCGGGCTCAATCCAGCACGGAACGCGTCGATTACCGATGGATTACTTGATGTTGTGTTTCTTCCAATTCGCTCGCGATGCTCGCTGATTGCATGGATGTTCCGTGTCAAACGAGGTGTGCATTTGCACCACAAAAATGCAATTGAACTTCGCGGCGCAAACATTCAAATTACTATAACTACTCCAACACATTGGCAACTTGATGGCGACGCTCCTTCAGAGAAGAATGCAACAACTCACCTTGATGTTGCTATTCATCCAAGTTCGTTGTCAATCATTACTTCGTAATAGTAAACCACCCCGAGGGGCAGTTTTGCCTTTTGGCGTCGTGACGAAAAAAGGCGTGAAAAAGAATTGTGGATAAATTTTGGTGAAGCGCACCAAACCGTGTGTAGCATCGCGGAATGCAACAAGTAATTTGTTATGTTGATGCGTTCAATTTGTACCATGGGCTTCGTTCAAAAGGATGGCAAAAATACTATTGGCTTGATTTGTGGAAATTAGCCGAACAATTTTTGTTAGCAAATCATGAACTGAGACATTCACAGTTACCGCAAGTTGTGAATTCCATCGAGGGTTGTGTAATTGTGCGTCCTAAATCATGGAAATAAAAAGAGAACCCCCGAATCCACGAATGAATTTGGGGGTTGGGCCCGCCGTCTAAGGCGGGGGGGGTTAAACTTTGTTATCGACTACACAGTATACCTGTGTTTGTAAGAGTCAAGCAAAAACTCGCCTTTTTTCTTGACGAAGAAGTAAACGACCCGCGGAGTAGTTTACTTACAACAGACCATCACTGTCGATGACAGCGCGAGCAACTGCAGCAATAGATTTACGCGAAGAGCGGGATTGTTTTTGCAACAACTTCATTGCTTCTGGTTCAGAAACAGTTTTGCGTTTGACAATAATCCACTTCGCTTGTTCGATAAGTTTGCGATCGTCTAGTTTTTGTTTGAGGTCAACAATTTGACTTCGTTGATCAACATGATCGAGATATCGTTTCCACGCAACTGTGAGACCAGCGTGCAACTGTTCGGTTGATGCTGGTTTGAGCAAGAAACCAAAAACTCCTGCAGCCGTACAGTTTCGAAGGTATGTGTCATCTGAATATGCAGTGAGCATGACAACTGGAATATCAAGTTCAGTAAAAATAACTTGCGCAGCTTGCATGCCATCCATCTTTGGCATTTGTATATCAAGGAGTGCAATGTCTGGTCGATCTTCGCGGCAAGTAAGCACTGCTTCTTCACCGTTTTTACACGGACCAACTACTTCAAGTTCTAACGCCTTGAGTGAACCAATAACGCCTTGTACAACGAGCAACTCATCGTCTGCAACAAGAACACGTTTTGGGTGTTCAGGCAATTCGAGTTCTGCAGAAGATGTCTGTTTATCATTAGGTGGTGGTGTCATTCTTGGACCGTCCTTTCATTCTTGCTGCGGAGTGACACACGTGGTCGGTTCCGCCGTTTGCTTGAAAGGACATATTGTACAGTGCAAACTGATATTTCCAAGAAAACCGAGCTATTAGTCTAGAAAATCACCTTCTTGGAGGCGGGTGGGGACATACTCTTCGGTGACGTATGAGATATCTTTTGTAATTAACGATTCAACTTCCATCTTGAAACCGTTGTTGAGCATCGTTTTAATTTCGCGCTGCCACTCTCGCTTGCCTTCAAACCAAGGATACGCAGCAATTTGTTTTGCACGGTTGATGTCGCGATCGTTCAACTCAATCTTGACATCGTCACTCAAGTCAAGCCGTTCATAATCTTTTGAGCGAATGCCCATAAACTTTGCATCTGGAATTGCCATTCGCTCAGATTCAAATGCAAGATTAATCGAACCTTGTTTAATCACACTATAAATATAGTGTCCCCATGGATCACAATCGAGCAAGCAATAGACAGGAAGTTTCAGTTCTTTGTGCATGCGGTGTAACATTCTTCGAACGCCGCGGGGCGGTTGACCAGAACCTTCGGTCAAAATGCAATTGTGTGTTTCCCAAAAACGATCTTCGTTGAATCGGCTCCATACAGTATCCTTCTCAACATGCAAAATGAAATCAGCAGTGCATTCTTTGAACTGCATGATGTTCGGTTCACAAATACTTGGTATCGCATATCCGCCAGTTCCCATCTTTCTGCAATTGATCTCGTCCCCATTATCAACAACGGTAATGTTGCCGACCATTGTCCCGCGTTTTTTTGCAAAGACATGCAACTCTTCGCGAAGACCATCAAGTGCGACTTCTAAATCTTCGAGAATAGTGTCAGATTCGCCTTGGTCGTTAAATGTTTTTTCTTTTGTTCCGGGAATTGTGTGCAATCCCATGTAATACATACCCCGAAGGCTCAATGTTTTTTCAGCTTGAATGAGCTCTTTGCAACCCTTTGAGAGAAGTAGCGATTGCATAAACTTTCTTGATTGCCCAAGGTTAAACAAACTTCGAGTTTGCGTTGCGTCACCCATTTCTAGGATACGCTTCTTCTTGTTGTACTTCATGTTGGACACAGAACGCGTTGGAATTGAAAAATTTGGTTCCTTTTGTGCCAGACTTGATTTCACAACATTGCCCGCAAGTTTTTCAATTTTCTTGATTGTCTCAGCGTCGCGTTTCTTGTCTACAACCCGAGTTTTTGTTTTTTTAGACTTGTTGACAACAATCTTTTTCTTCGTTTTCTTTTTAGTTGTTTTTTTCTTTGCCATTACTTACGCTTTCGAGTCGTTTTTTTCTTGGTTTTTCGTTTTGTTTTCTTTTTTGGTTTTGATTTGCCAAAAAGTGTGTCATCGCCATCTTGTAAACTTTGGACGTCATCAATGATGACAACATCTTCGTCATGACCGAGTCGGCCATTATCGTCAATTAAATTTCCTTCATCATCAAGTTGGTTGTCGGCTTCATCGGTTCGCCGCTTGGCTTGTTTCATCAGCGCTTTGTACAACTTGTCCGTATCTGTTCCTGTGAGCGCGTTGCAACACCGTGAAATTTCGCCAATGTATCGTTCAAACACGCTGCGGCGTTCTGATTCACGAGCCATGCGTTTACGTCTTCGCAAGTAAGTGCCAAGCTTCCGCCCACAATCTTGCAGTGCAAGTTTCATTTCTTTTCGAATTTCATCATAGTCAGCGATTGCTTCTTTTGATTCACTTGTAAAGGGAACCCAGACGCTCACCATGTGCACAAGAACAACAAGTGGTCCTGATGGAATGGAATTTCGCGGTTGTGTAAGACCGTAATTTTTCCAAGATGTTTCCGCAACCGCTTTGAATGAACTGCAACTTGATTGTGAATAAAGCAAGGGTACTCTGTTTGCAAAACGTAATACTTTTGCGGAGTCGTCTCTGCCTAAACCGCCCCCATATCCAATTGCAACCTCAATTTGGAATGGGTTTCCTCTGTACACACTTGGCGGTCTTGTGGACGCTGCAAAAAATTCTGCTTTTACTTCTTTGAGCAACCCTGCAAGAAGTGCTTTTGAACCAATTGGAACAAGGCAATCGGTGTTTGGTGCGATGATCCGAGTTTTTTGGATTGAATCATAGAGTTTTTCTGCTTCATCGTGACCAACTGTTTTGATCCACGTTTGCCCTGTCATCCCTGCGCCCTTGCAGATTTCTCTGGCTTTTGTAGCGCCAACCCTGCAAAAATCTTTTTGTAAAAAACCACCAAGTTGCCGCGCTTCAGTGCGTTCGAGCATTTGTATCAACGTGCCAAGTTCAATTCCTTTTGGGTGCGGTTTAATTTCTTTTGGTTCGTCGGGTAATTCTTCGATTGCACGAGGAAACTCGATCGTTTCATTACTCGGTGTAACGTATGTAATTTTTGCATGAGGATTTGCAATTGCTGTTTGTTCGAGATATTCGTCAATGGATTGACGACCTTTTTGGTATTTGCCTTCAAGTTCAATAGAAACTTGTGTGCCATGCCCATCTTCAAAGAGTTGGTCATCTTCGGGATGTTCGTCATCACTGATGACAGTGGGTCTATTTTTGGAAGTGTCCATTTTTAGAACTACTTCATGCGCGGGTTTGTTCTTTTTTGTTTTGGAAATAATGACAACTGGTTTACCAGTTGTCATAAGTCCGTACATTCCAGCGGCGGAAATACCAATACCTTGCTGCCCGCGAGACATTTTTAACCGGTGGAACTTTGAGCCGTACAACAACTTTCCGAAAATATTTTCGATTTGAGCGCGAACAATGCCCGGACCATTATCGCGAATAGTTAAACGAAAGCGAGTTTCACTCAACTGCATCACATGAACATGAATGCTCGGTAAAATTCCGCCTTCTTCTGCGGCGTCAAGTGCATTATCAACAGCCTCTTTGATTGCTGTGAGCATTGCCTTTCTTGGGTTATCAAATCCAAGAAGGTGGCGGTTTTTTGCGAAGAACTCGCTGACAGAAATGTCTCGCTGACCTGCCGCCATCGTTTCTGCGGTTGCAGTGGTGCGAGTTTTCTTGGAACGAGTCGATTTTTTGGGCTGTTTGGCCTTTGGCATATCGGGTGTACTAATTGTTGGAGTCATCTGTTGCCTTCCATGGCGCGTGAAATACGCAATGTAAACAGGCATCCGTACCTGTCTTGTGCACAGAATACCGAATCTCTGCGAATGATGCCCGCGGTCTTATAAATTCACCCCCGGTAATAAACTCACCCCCGGTGAGTTTTTCCCCGCGGAATTGACCCGCGGTCTAATAAACTCACCGGGGGTGAGTTTATTGTGAATGAATTCCCCATGTGGGTAATCGATGGAACGCGAAGACATGGCAGGCTGCCAGTGGAGCCCGAATGCTGCTATCACGATTAAAGTTCCGCGGACTTATGGTAAACTGCCAAGATTCTCAACAAATAATCTCATTAGAAATTGGAGCCAAATATGTCAATGGAAAAAACCCTCATCATCTTCAAGCCAGACGCAGTTCAGCGTGGTCTTATGGGCCGAATCATGAGCAGATTTGAAGATAAAGGTCTTAAAATAATCGGTGCGAAATTTATGCAAATCTCTCCCGAACTCGCAGCAGTGCACTATGAAGCACACAAAGAACGACCTTTTTATGCTGGCTTGGTGAGCTTTATGACATGCTCACCAGTGATGGTTCTCGCCCTTGAAGGCGTAGGGGCAATCGCAATGTGTCGAAAAATGATGGGCGCGACCTTTGGTTCCCAAGCAGAAGCGGGCACAATTCGCGGTGACTTTGGGGTTTCCAACAGTTTTAACCTCATTCATGGCTCAGATAGCCCAGAAGCAGCAGAGCGAGAACTGGGATTATTCTTCAATGAAGGCGAAGTTCTCGATTGGACTCGAATGAATGAAGGCTGGATTTATGATCTTTCTGGTGACGAGCCGGAATAAAAACCTTCGTTTTTTTGCCAAAAAACGGCGTATTCTGAATCTTTTCAAAAAAAAGATGAAAAAAACAAAAAATTCGGTTCACGATCTACGACTCACCGCGTAGATGGGGATGCCGTGCGTTCTGAATTCGCAGTGCGGGCGGTCATGTCTTTAACAAGGGGTTACAATCAAATGCCAAGAAAACCAAGGCACACAATCTATGGTGAGAAACCACGCGTCGTTGTAGTTGCAACTCGCAGAAAAAGAAGTTCTGAGGAACTTCGCCGCATCGATCTTGCTCTCAACGAATCGATTGTGGTGGTTGAATCACCACTTATTAAGAAACGCAACGCAGAAAAAGCAATTTTTGAAAAACCGAATTCTGTTCCTAGAACATCAGTGGCTTGGTATTCACCTGGCCAAGATCTCGTATCAGATACCAAAAACCCGTGTGGTCGCGTTCTCACAAGAGAAGAAGAAGTAACCCTTTTCCGCCAGTACAACTACGCTCGCTGGCGTGTCACAAAGATGCAAGAGCGCCTTCAAAAGGCAAACCCGCAGACAGACACAGATATAGACGAATTGCTCAGGTGGTTTAATATTGCAATGGATCGCCGAGATCACATCGTGGAGTGTAATCTCCCACTCGTGCTTGCCATGGCGAAACGATCGTATGCTGCTGGTGAATATAGCGATTTGGTTGCTGAAGGAAATGTTGCACTTGTTCGCTGTGTCGATCGTTTTAATTGCGAATTGGGATTTAAATTTTCAACGTATGCTTGCAGAGCGCTTACCGCTGCATTTAACAGGTATGGGAAGAAACAACTCAAACATAAAAACACTGCACACTTTGAAATTGATGCAGATCGAGAAATGCAACAATCAGATGTTACTGTCGATTCCTCTGACGATGACAGAATTCACGCAATTCGACTTGCACTTCGTTCAGGCGATGTAATGCTTACAGACACTGAGCACGAAGTGATGCGGTTTCGTTATGGGTTGCATTGTCCGCAAAATCCTCCATTTCTTACTTTGCAACAAGTTGGCAAGGAACTTGGTATTTCCAAGGAACGAGTTCGTCAAATCCAACTCCGCGCAATTGCAAAAATCCGCGATGTTGTGGAACGACATTTGCCAGCAGATCTTCTCTCAGAATAGAAAACTTTCTACCAAACTCTCTCCTTTGTTCCGCTCATTCGCCGTACAGTGTGCAGTGTGAGCGGAACTTCTAATATTTCACTGAAAGTAATTTCTCGCAGAAGCCGATCGAAAGCACGTTGGACGGTGCTCATCCTTGTCCAAGTGCTCATTCTTCTTCATGTAGGATTGTGGGTACTCCTTGGCGGCGAAACCATCACACCTATCGAGCCATCAGAGGGAATGGAGTTTGTCAAAAACGGTGTGATTAATGCGGGCACAATTTTCTTTGCACTTGCATTGATCTCAACATGGATTTTTGGCCGGTGGTTTTGTGGATGGGGATGTCACATCGTCTTCTTACAAGACTGGTGCTACGCGCTGCTTCGAAAGTTTGGCATCCGACCAAAACCGTTTCGAGTTAGATTGCTTGCATGGGTTCCACTCGCCCTAGGACTGTACATGTTTGTGTGGCCACTTTTTTATCGCATCGCACTTGCACCATGGCTCCAACCAAATTTGCGTTGGCCAACAATTACGACAGACCTCACAACTTCGAACTTTTGGGAATCGTTTGTTACACCACTTATGGCAATTCCATTTTTGTTTATCTGCGGGTTTGCAACTGTCTATGTTTTGGGTGCAAAAGGTTTTTGCACGTATGGCTGCCCGTACGGTGGATTCTTTGCACCACTTGATCGTGTTTCACCAATGCGCGTTCAAGTAAATGATAATTGTGCACAGTGTGGAAAATGCACAGCAGCGTGTACCTCGAATGTGCGTGTTCATGAAGAAGTGCATTTGCATAAGATGGTTGTGGATTCTGGGTGTATGAAAACGATGGATTGTATTGATGCGTGTCCCAATCAAGCGCTTTCCGTTGGGTTTACAGGCATCGCAACTGGAAAAAAGATTGCACGAAAAACACAAAAGTATGATGTGTCCATCGCAGGGGAGTTTGGAATCGCAGCGGTTTTTCTCATTGGATTTTTCTCTTTCCGCGGGCTGTATGCCTCGATACCCATGTTGATGGCAGTTGGTATGTCACTCGTAAGTACTTGGATCATCTGGAAGGGCGTACAACTTTTCAAGGAACAAAATGTAAGTGTGCATCGACATCAATTGAAATTCCATGGAAAGTTAAAACCACTTGGTAAACTCGCCCTTCTTTTTTCATTTCTTACCTTGTTTTTTGTCATGCAAAGCGGCGCAGTGCAATTGCTAGGTTTTGCAGGTGATTCTGCAGCAAAGAACGGAGACGTGCAACGCGCTTTGTCGTATTACAAACTCAGTGGACCAATGATCGATGGCGGGATTGGGTTTTCAAGCAATCCAAATGTCGATCTTGCAATGTCAAAAATACATGAAGCTCGCGGTGATCTGCAAGAAGGAGAGCGCTTACTTCGCAGATTAAACAATTTTGTCGGTGAAGATCAACGAGCAACAATGCTCCTTGGTCAAAATTTGCAACTGCACCGTGATCCACAATTTGTGCAAGAATTTTACCTTGAAACACTCAAGGTCAATACACACTGGACCCTCATCTGGGAAGATTACATCGCGTGGCTTCGAAGAGAGGGGCGGCGAGATGATGCAATCGACGCATCGTTTACAGCGAACTCGACAAACCCAAACGCACCTCGGTTACAGATCCAATGGGAATTGCTTCACCAATAAATAAACTCACCCCCGAAATAAACTCACCCCCGGTGAATTAATTTCGGGGGTGAGTTTATTTCGGGGGTGAGTTTATTCGCTCAAACCGGAATGAAAATGGTCGAAGAGTGCTTGGGGAGTTTCAGTTGCGTATGCAGATTCTCGAAACGTTCTGTCAACCATGAGCCTACTAATGCGACCAAGTGCTTGAATGTGATCGGCAGTATTGTCTGAGGGAGAGACAAGTAAAATCACAAGTTCAACTGGCCGCTTGTCTGGACTGGAAAAATCAATGGGAGTATTTGGTCTTCCCATTGCCATGACCAAATCTGAAAGTTTGTCACAGCGACCGTGTGGAATGGCGAGCCCTTCACCAATGCCAGTTGTTCGCTGGAGTTCTCGCTCCCACACAAGTTGCTTGATTGTATCTGCGTCATCGATGCTTCCAGCACTTGCAAGTGCGTCGACAAGTTCGCCGATGGCGCCTTGGCGATCGGTCGATTCGAGAAACACTCGTGTCGTATCAAGTTGGAGGTGGTCAAGTAAGTTCATAAGTCAAAAGTGAATCGCGGGATTGTACCCAACCACTGTTTGGTTGGCTAGCCATCTTTTTGCAAGAGAGCGGCGAATCCTCCATCGTGCCAAGAAGTGGGCTCTGTTTTGGGTGAACCACAAGGCATCGTTGAAGATTGTTCGATGAGTGAGAGGTGCCGCTTTCGCTTCATCCACGCAACTTGGCTGCCATTTTCCTCTCGATCGACGCTGCAGGTGGCATAGAGAAAATACCCGCCTTTGTGCAGAACCGCCACTCCATCTCGAATAATTGATTGTTGTAACTCAACAAGTGATGCAATGTATTTTTCGTCGTATCGATACTTCGCTTCTGGTCTTCTAGCAAAGACGCCGCTGTTTGAGCAGGGGACATCAGCGACGATAAGATCGAATGGTTCTGTTGGGCCATCGCCATCTGGAACATACACCGTGAAGTCGAATTCTCCTGCGATTTCTTGCAGTGATGCCCTTCTTACGTCATTGGGTTCAGTTGCACCGATCATTGCATTTGGAAAAAGGGTGCGAAGTTGTTTTGTTTTTGTTCCGCGACCCGCACACAAATCTAGAATGCGTTGTGGAGTTTGTTCCATCCATCGAAGCAATGAAAGCGAAGTTCCAGATGTTGGATCTTGTACGCGGAGCCCATCTGATTGCTCAATTAAATCGGCAACGTTCATTCCAAGGGAGGTGGGAACAACACCAAAATGGTGTTGTTCGTGTGGGATCACGCATTCCGGAAGTGTTTCGCTAGTCACAATCAGTGGCGGTTCTGCAATGGCGTTTTGTGCAAAGAGCCTTGCTTGCTCGTCACCTAGTTGTTTTTCAACACGCTGCCAAATTTTTTTGCTAAATCCAAACTGCGGCGCGATAGTTTTAAATACAGGTGCAGTAAGGTGCCACCACGAACCGTCAGATCGAGGAAGGTGACATTCATTGGCAATTTCGCCAGTTTGTTCAAGCGAACCTCGCAGTTTTACAACTTTACGCAGGACAGCATTGACAAGACCAGTTGCTCTTGGTCGCTTTCCACCGTGACGCACCCATTCCACAGTGCAATCAATCACAGCATGATCTGGAAGGCGATCGAATAATAATAGTTGCGCTGTTCCAACAAGTAACGAAGCTGCAACTGCGGGTTCAAGTGTGACAAATGGTCGGTTCGATGCGTGTTCAATGACAGCAACAAGGGTGAGCCATCTTCGACGAACGGCGCGGTCGATTGCTCTTGCGAGTGATGCATCGCGTTGATCTAAATCATCACATGCAAGCGAAGGTGGATCAAGGTCAGGAAACCGCTTAAATGCTTTTGCAATATTTGCGCAAGCAACGCCTCGTGCATCTTGCATCTGTTACTCGGCTGTCGCCTTGCAATCGCAATCGCAGTTGCAACGCATCGCGTCGGCTTTATCCGTACATTCCCAAGAGAATGTGCCTTCTCCACTTTCACCAGGTGTTCTTCCAAAGTGTCCGTGATACGCTGTCGTTGCATAGATTGGAGAAAGTAACCCGAGAGAATCAATGATTCCCTTTGGTGTTAGGTCAAAATGCTTTTGGATTAACAGAGAAATGTCTGCTTCGTCGATTTTTGCAGTGCCCATGCAATCTACGTGTACTGAAGTTGGTTCAGAAACACCAATTGCGTAACTGAGTTGGATTTCGCAAACGTCAGCAAGGTCGGCTGCAACAACATTCTTTGCGATGTACCGAGCCATATATGCTGCGGAACGGTCAACTTTACTTGGATCCTTGCCACTGAAAGCGCCGCCGCCATGGCGACCGCGGCCGCCGTATGTATCAACGATAATCTTCCGACCAGTCAAACCGCAATCACCTTTTGGTCCGCCAAGTTCAAAGACGCCAGTTGGGTTCACATGAATGTCAATGTCATCGTTCCACCACGAACCTAGAACCGGTTTGATGATGTGTTCAATGACAGCATCTTTGAGTGCGGTTTGGTTTTTTGACCATTCTGGTCCGTGCTGCGTAGAGATAACAACTGTTTTTACTTTTGTAGGTGTGTTGCCATCATACTCAACAGTGACTTGGCTCTTCGCATCAGGACGAATGTGTGGGATGGTTTTTTCTTCTCGGACTGTTGCGTGTTTTGCAACAAGTTTGTGAGATAAATCAATTGGTAGTGGCATGAGTGAATCAGTTTCACGGCATGCGTACCCAAACATCAAACCTTGGTCGCCCGCGCCTTGCTCAGTGTGTGCGCCTTCACCAGTATTAACACCTTGCGCAATATCTGGTGATTGTCGATCGAGCGTGACCATCACCGCGCAACTGTCTGCATCAAAACCGAGCGTTGCATCGGTGTACCCAATGCGGCGAATGGTTTCTCGGACGATTTTGGGGATATCGACATACCCATCACATGTGACTTCACCTGCGACGATCACCAAGCCTGTTGTCACCATGGTTTCTGCCGCGACCCTACTCATTGGATCAACTGCGAGCATTGCATCAAGAATTGCATCAGAGATTTGATCCGCTACTTTGTCAGGGTGACCCATAGAAACGGATTCTGAGGTGAATTGGTATGGTTTTTCGTTCATGATTTCGTACCTTTCGAGGACATTCAGGGGTAATTGCGAATCATAGCAGGAACGGGCAAAAAACACGAGCGCATCAAGCGTATGATGTGCAACGTATGCCTGTTCAAATGGAGTTATCTAGGATATTAATTCGAGAAGTCACCGACGCTCAAATCATTGAATTGAAAGAGGTCGATGGGGAGAGAACCTTTCCAATTGTTGTGGGCATGCCCGAAGCGTATGCAATCGAGCGAAGCCTCAAGGGTATCAAACCACCGAGACCTCAAACCCATGAATTGCTCTCTTCAGTCATTGAGCATCTTGGTGGATTTTTGCACCAAGTTGCGATTGATGATTTAAAAGACGGTACGTTCTATGCAAAACTCATTATGCTCCGAGGTGGAGACGATTACTCCATTGATTGCAGACCAAGTGATGCTATTGCCCTCGCGGTTGCAAACGGCGTTCCTGTATTTGTTGAAGAATCGGTGCTTGATGAGATTGAACGAAATCCTTTCGATACAGGTGAGCCAAACCCAGATGAAGATCAGTTTGATTGGGATTAGACAATGATCGGAAGCAAGAACGAGCAGAAACTTTCTGGGACAATCAAGAATCGACCAGAAGATTTTATCGTTGATGAAATTCCATTGTATGAACCGTGTGGAGATGGTGAACATCTCTATTTGTGTGTACGCAAAACTGGGATCACCCACGATTTGATGGTTCAGTTGATTGCAAAAGAGTTTGGTGTAAAACCAAGGGCGATCGGAACAGCGGGAAGAAAAGATCGGAGTGCAGTAACAACCCAGTTGGTGTCGATTCATCTGCCGGGTGTGGCAAACCGCGCCGTTTCTTTTTCACATGATGGTCTTGATTTAATGTGGCAAGATCGACACACAAATAAATTACGGTTTGGACATCTTCTTGGAAACCGTTTTGATATTCGCATTCGCGATATTGACCCAGTTAAAGTGACGACCTTGCAAAAACGACTAGATGTTCTCTCAAATCAGGGAATGCCAAACGCGTTTGGCGTGCAACGGTTTGGGAATGACGCAAACAATCATTTGCTCGGAGCGGCGCTTGTTGCAAACAAATATGAAGAACTTGTTGCGCTTATTCTTGCAGGAGATGATCGTCACCACCAATTTGCAAAAGAGGGCGAATATAAAAAAGCACTCGATGCATGGCCGATGGGAAATCCTGTGCAGCAACATGTTCTCAAATGTTTAGTTTCTGGAAAAGATTTTTCTAGGGCATGCCAGCGAATTTCTAAAACAATGCAAAAGTTATGGGTTAATGCGCTGCAATCTTTTATTTTCAATCAAACACTCACTCGACGACAAGAAGATGGGTCGTGGAGTACCTTGTTAGTGGGCGATCTTGCTTGGCAACATGATGGTGGAGGTCGAACGTTTGAGGTTACAGGTGAAGATGATTTGCAGGAACGATGCGAACGAATTGAACTTTCTCCGACTGGTCCACTTTGGGGACCAAAGATGCGTATGCCAAGTGGCGATGTTCTAAAAGCTGAACTTGAAGAACTCGATGTTTTAGATATGCGAGAAGCATTGCAACAAAACGACAAACGGTTGGCTGCGGGTGCAAGACGTCCACTGCGTGTCCCTGTGAAAAACACAGCGATTGGAAGCGGTGTCGATGAACATGGAGGATTTGTTCGAGTGCAATTCGAGTTACCTGCAGGAAGTTACGCGACAGTGTTGATTGATGCGTTGCTTAACGCTTCGCTTTGAAAAAAACACGTAGTTTTTCAACACACTCTTCTGCGAGCACACCTTCGGTAATCTCACAACGGTGATTTAATCTTTCATCATCAGCGATGTTGTACAACGTTCGGCACGCGCCGGCTTTTTGATCGTGCGCGCCAAAAACAATTCTACCAATGCGTGCATTCACCGCAGCGCCTGCGCACATTGGGCAAGGTTCAAGGGTGACAACAAGCGTACAATCATGGAGCCGCCATCGACCAAGTTTTTTTGCAGCGTCGTTGATCGCAATGATTTCAGCGTGCGCGGTTGGACTGTTTGTCGATTCTTTGTGATTGAATCCAACACCTACGACTTCGCCATCTAAAAAAACCGCTGCGCCGATTGGAACTTCATCGATCGCCGCTCCTTGTTCTGCAAGATCAAGGGCGTGTCGCATCATTGCTTCATCACTCATCATCACGTTTGCCTGCTACCCTTGAAACAGGAACCCAGACTATGAGTGCAATGCCAAGTTCATACAACAAATACAGCGGAATAAGCATCATGAGCATCGACACTGCATCTTGAGGCGTGATCATTGCGGAAACAATTCCTAGTATGAGCAGTGCGTATTTTCTATTCTTTCGCAACCAGTCTGGGGTGACAATGCCAAGCCAACCAAGGAGTAACATCACCATTGGAAGTTGGAATGCAATGCCAATTGCAAACATCAAGAGTAGTACGAATCCTAAGTAGCTGCTAAGTTGAAATTGTTGGGAGATCAGCGAGCCGCGATTCATTGGAAGTTGCAATGTTTCAAGCATGCCTTCTTCGGTTGCAGGAATTGCGATCTCCAATAAGCCTTCTGGCATTTTAACCCACACATCACCAGCAGCAGCAGTTTCGGGCAGTGCTTCTAGAATTGGAATTGAGAGCGGGGAAATAGATTCACCAATTGCAATGAGCTCGGTTTGTACCGTGACGCCACCAGCGAGTGTCACCATGAACTCCAAAATGAGAGGTAACATGATGTAGTACATGAGGGCAAGACCAGTTACACATAGAATTGCACTTCCGGGGATTAAAAAATAAACAAAACGCCGTTCGTGTTTGTGTAAACCGGGAGAAACAAATTTCCACAACTGATACAGAATCCACGGACCTGCAACAAGAATGGCAGCGCCGATCGCAATTTTCATTTCCACCATGAGAAACTCAGGGGGGCTGAGCACTTGCACGTGTGCAGGAAGACCGTGTTTATCAAGCACGTTGTACAGCGGCACGAGGAACCAACGAACAATGGGATCGGCAAGCAAGAAGAATATAACAGCGAGTGGTAGCGGAGGAATGATTGACCAAATAATCCGCTTGCGGAGATCTTCAATATGATCACCGATGGACATGGTGGTTGCGTTCTTTTGTGGTTCATGTTTCATGGGAATATGCACAGGATACCGTAGCCATGAGGCGTGTATACTTCCCTCCCATGGCATCAAATGACTATTACCAACTCCTTGGCGTCGATCGATCTGCGACTGCAGATGAGATTCGCAAGGCGTACCGCAAACTTGCTCGGAAGTATCACCCCGATGTAAACAAGGATGATGATGCTGCGACGAAATTTTCGGAAGTGCAAGAAGCTTACGACACGCTTTCTGATGCTGAAAAACGAAAAATGTATGATCAGTTTGGTTCAGCGGGACCACAGGGTGGTTTTCGTGGCGATCCGCGTAGGCAAGCGGGCGGTTTTGGGGGAGCGTACGGTGGCGGTGGTTTTGGCGGGGGAGTCGGGGGTGTAGATTTTTCTGACTTTTTCAGTGAAGCAATGGGTGGTCGCAGTGGTCAATCACGGTCGGCACCAGTGCAAAAAGGTCAGAATATTGAAAGGACTATTACAGTAACTTTTATGACTGCACTCAAGGGTGGAAGCGAAGAAGTGCAAACCGCTGATGGATCGGCGACAGTTCGTATTCCTGCAGGTATGGAATCAGGTAAAAAATTACGGCTGAAAGGGAAGGGACATCAAGGGATGGGCGGTGGATCAAATGGTGATTTGATAATTACCGTGACTGTTGGCGGTCACCCACTGTATCAACGCCGCGGACTCGATGTTGAAATGGATGTTGATTTGAGTATTGTTGAGGCAGCACTTGGAACAAAACTTTCCTTGCCACTTCCACTTGGCGGGAGTGTTGACATGAAAATTCCAGGTGGTGTTTCTAGTAGCCAAAGATTACGAGTGAAGGGAAAGGGCGCAAAAGCATCTGAAGAAAAAATCGGCGATTTTTATGCAGTGATTCATATTGTTGCACCAACAGATCTCGATGATGAGTCGAAAGAGTTACTTGAAAAACTTGGGGAACGAATTCCGAATCCAAGAGAAGACACTCAGTGATGCAAAAACAAGCAATTGTTCTTTTGTCTGGCGGCCTTGATTCTGCGACAGTGCTTGCGATTGCAAACGAACAGGGGTACGAATGTCACGCACTTTCATTTCATTATGGCCAGCGACACGACGATGAAATTGTTTGTGCGAAGAATGTTGCGAAGCATTTGGACGCAGCATCGCACGTTGTCACAACAATTGATTTAAGCGCATGGGGCGGTTCCGCATTGACAGCGGACATTGAAGTGCCAAAAGATGGTTGTAGCGAAGGTATTCCAATAACTTATGTTCCAGCGAGGAACACGATTTTCCTGAGTCACGCCCTCGGGTACGCAGAAGCAATTGGTGCGTTGGATATTTTTATTGGCGTAAACGCTATCGATTTTTCGGGGTACCCAGATTGTCGCCGCGAGTTTATTGAATCGTTTGAGCAAACGGCAAATCTTGCAACAAAAATTGGTGTTGAAGGCGAACGAATACAGATTCATGCGCCACTAATCGACATGACAAAAGTTGATATTATCAGAATGGGACTCGGACTTGGCGTTGATTATTCTATGACGCAGAGTTGTTATGACCCTCAAGAAAATGTGGCATGCGGTCAATGCGATGCTTGTCGAATACGTGATGCTGCGTTTGCTGAGATTGACGATTCAAAACAACAGAGTTGCTGAACTTTGAAACAAAAGATTTGTTGATACAACTCTAACTATCTAATTAGATGTCTAAATTCTTAACTTCAAGCGCGTGATCTTCGATGTACTTCCGGCGACACTCAACCTGTTCGCCCATTAAAGTAGAGAACAATTGATCAGCCTCTGAAGCAGCGTCCCACGTCACTTGTAAAAGAGTTCGTTGTTCGGGATCCATCGTGGTTTCCCAAAGTTCTTCGGGATTCATTTCACCTAGACCCTTAAAGCGTTTGATATCAATACCGCGACGACCGATCGCACGCAGAGATTCAAGAATGTCGGGAATGTTTGGAACTTCCACAACTTCTTCCTTGTCTGTTCCCGCATCAACGATCCATGCATATTTAGTTGCAAGTTTTTCACCGCTGACAGACTCTTCTTGCACAAGCGTGTAATCTTCAACTTGGATATGTGCTTCTGCGAGTGATGCGATGATGACATCAATTTCACGGTTTTCGTGGAGTTCACGAAGTGCAGCAATGCGAGTTGCATCACCGTTTTCAACTTCGGTGTTGAGGTCTTCAAGCAGTAAATTGTTGTCTGAAACGACTCTGCGAGCGGTGTCTTCACTCCAGCATACCTCTTCGTGCCCAGTCCATACAACGCGGTAGCGAGGGAGTCGGTTTTTGCCTTCTGGGTCGTTTTCTCTCATTCCAAGAAGTACAGGGAAGGGAGTTCCTCTTCTTTGTGAAATGTCGACGAGTTCAATGAGTCGTGTGAGGAGTTTGGTAATTCGAAGGAGGGCTTCACCATTGATTCGTTGAATTTCTTTTCCATCTTCATCGCGTGCAACAAGTGATGCGGAGTCGACCACCATGTCTGTGAGCAAGTCAGTCATTTCTGTTTCGTTGAGAACGTAAGAACTCTTTTTGTTTCGAGTAACTTGATACAGTGGAGGCTGCGCGATGAATATTTTACCTTGCCGTACAAGTTCATTCATTTGACGGAAGAAGAATGTAAGCAAGAGTGTGCGAATGTGCGAACCATCAACATCCGCGTCAGTCATGATGATGAC
>JACKQG010002446.1_pt1 | contig 24259 bp, 16 predicted proteins | sample 8237621 | NCBI WGS metagenome assembly JACKQG01 (sample SAMN15677084, study PRJNA649215) | marine metagenome | biome: marine; feature: Black Sea; material: saline water; isolation source: suspended particulate matter (SPM) from the Black Sea western gyre | collected 2013-06-09/2013-06-10 | depth... | reverse complement strand
TGCACTGGCGATATCGCTCATCCTGGATGCCGGTCTTGCTCGTCTGGCCAAGCCAGTCACGATGAGCCTCCATGCCATGCAAAGTCAATTGTCGAGGCAGGAAAAAGGTGGGATCACGCCAGGTACTTCCATCTAACTCCTGTTTGTTGGCACGGAAACTCCAGTAAATGTATGTAATATTACCTATCTGACGGTTATAAGATGTGTCAACTACAGAATCCACACCCCCGGTAGGTACACCTCCGTTCGGATCGTTGGCGAACTGTTCCAATAATTTGGCTTGTGGGCAATAGAAAGCTTCAAACAGGCTGCCGTCTTTTTTATAGGCATTGAGCTTCTGCAGCAAACTGCGATGAGGATTATGTTCGGTTGCCTCCAGCGGATATCGATTATTTCTGTCATCATTGGCGTACATTATCAGGGCAATGTTAACTTGACGAAGGTTACTCAGACAAGTTGTTTCATGGGCTCTAAATCGAGCCTTGTGCATAGCTGGTATGAGTATCCCCAATAATAAAGCGATAACGGCAATGACCACTAATAGCTCGATTAAGGTAAACCCTGTTGTTGAACGATTTCGATTGTGTATCCGACTCATTATCTTATCCCTTTACTTTTCTTCTTATGCTTGCCTAAGGTTTATGGAATTCAATCCAAATTCCATAGTTGACATTTTCACTGCCAGGCGGTTTCGGCCTGTCAATCCGGTAATCTTTGATTCCGAGCTTGCTCATAATATTTGACAGCTCATTAGCTTTTTCATCTACGTTATATTTCATTTTTTTACCTTGTTGTGCGCGTATCTTTTTTGCCGTTTCAACAGGCAGGTCTCTCGAGAAACCCCGTCCAATGTAAGCCACTGCGCCAGGTTTGAGCACGCGATATATCTCGCTGAACGCCAGCACTCTATCCTCCCAGAAGTGATAAGAACCTCTGGAAACGATTATGTCTGCATAATTATCCCTAAAGGGAAGAGAATGAGCATCGGCGAAGATGGCGCTAACCTGATGTCCTGCATCATTTTCCTCTGCTTGCCTGTAGAAATTTGGAAAGAAATTCGGATTGATGTCGGCATTAATCCAGTGCATTTGTGTGCGCTTGCACAATTCGATAATAAGCGTACCGGGACCGCTCCCCAAGTCAATCCCGATACCGTCTTTTTCGCTCAAGTCGAAATCTGAAACAATCTGCTCGGCCAAAGGAGCATATACGGGAGCCAGTCCCTTACGGCTGGTCCTTATCATACCAACTGCATTTTTTTCACCCGATGGTAAAGATAAAGGTTCACCGTTGAAGCATCCCGTTCCGCAAAAGAGCAGTATCAGGGCAAGCATGTAAAATCGCAGTGATTTCTCCATAATGAGTCTAATCTCCACTCAAGATTTTTTACATCAGTTAAAAACTCCAAGTACTGGTTTTACATAACAATAAGGTTATCTTTTTGTTCCCGTTTGACTTAAGGCAAATGCTCTTTGACCAAAGCACAGAATCTGTCCATCTTCAAGAGCAACTATTACACGGCCTTCACAGTCAACGGCCAGGCCCCAGCTAACCGGAGCCGAAGGCACCTCTTCAGACCAAAGGACACTGCCATCCTTGAGATTTAAGGCTAAAATCTCTGATTTTTTTGCAACCACCACGGCATTGCTGCAAGCTGCAAGGGCGATACTGTCTTTGCAGTCATAGCTCCATATCGGAGTATCGGTGAAGCCAAATCTGTTCCAATCAAGGTTAAAACGGTTACCGGGCTGTGACATCTTTCTTTTTAATAACTCTCTGTCAATATGGTTAAAGCATAAAATCCTTTTGTTCTTTTGGTTGCTTACCCACACAATGTCTTGTCCACTGGTTGTTGCAAGAAAAACCTTATTAAAGACCGTGGCGTCGAAGACATCATACTTCGGATGTGCATAGAATGGCTTTCCGCAGGCCGCGACTTGGTCGCCGAGCAGAGAAAGTTCCTGGCCGCGAGGGCTTTGTGATGTAAAAACATTATTTTGTGCAAGCTGCCGGAGAATGGCAGGGTCGTTAAGACATTTTCCATCTGAAATATTATACACAGCCGGCGACAGAGATGTACCGCTCGCTAAGAAGAGCTTACCATCGTGAAGTAGTTGATGGCCCTGGACGCTTGCTCCTGTATGGGCTTGCTCATCCAGATGGCCTGATGTGTTGTTCTGCCATTTTATCCGGCCTGTTGCAGCATCTAACGCATAGACATAAGTGCCGTCATAATTAACGATACCAGCGGCAAAGTATGCAATTCCATCTTCGATTAATACTCCGCTTGCGGCCGGCCAGGTGGAAAGCAGTGAGCCATATACCGGTATCTTGCGTTCTTCGGGTGCCCCGCGAAACCGCCAGAGCAGACGACCTGTCTTTGCCTCAAAGGAATAAACCCATCCGTCACCGGAGCCGACCAGGGCACGGCCCTTCCAGATCGTCGGGGGAAACCGGACTGCACCGCTCGTATATGCCTTCCAGCGTAGCCGGCCATTTGCTGAATCCAGGGCTCTGACGATGCCGTCGGGACCACTGGTAAATACCAGACCACCGGCCGTAACAGGGGCTGTGGGAAGTGAAACTTCGGAGGTGAATGTAATTTTATGATTATACTGCCACAGTAGTCTGGCTTTCTCAGGAATTACAGCTTCTGTTGTTGCACTGCCGGTATTGTCTGCGCGGAAGGTGGGCCAGTCAGCGGATGATTCAGGCAAGCTTGCTACTTTCGTTAAATCTCTAACATTTTTCTCCAGACGCTGTGATTCAGTTGCATGTGGCTTAAAATCAAAATCACCCGCAGACGCAAGGCATGTGATGCCGTAGAGCGTAAGCTGACAATCACATACCGATGGCCACCAGTACAGCAAACCGTTGGCAATAGTGACACCATCGTGACATTGGGCACGCATAGGTGAAATCCAGTCCTGACGTTCGTCGGCTATGTCCAAACGTGTCGAACCTCCTCTGGCCCGGTAGAATAAAGAGTCTATAGAGCCTGTTGGCCGGCTGCATGCCCTGCGGGCGGTCACCAAATCTGCCAATACGGCGCCGGTAAATGGGTCGAATTTCTTGCTGAGATTGCCTTCGTCATTTTGGCCACTGAGAGCATATAGACCATCGTCTTGAAGGACTAACTGGAAATTGTTGTAAGGATGTTCCCAGAGAACATTTCCGTTTTCAGCCGAAACAGCAAGCAGCTTGTTAATCTGAGGCCCGGCGAAATATAAAGCCTTATCACTGCACTTTAGATAACTCGTAGTTCGCCAGTTGGTTCGGTAATCCTGTCGATGCGAATATTCCCCGAGTGATTCGAATAGCTCAGGTGCATTGGCCGGTGTCTTTCGCCAGATTACTTCGCCGTTTTTCGCATTCAGACAGGCCAGATACATTCCAAATCGAAATACGTATATTCGCCCGTTTTTCATGCACATTGCCCGACTGTCCACAGGTTCGTCTTCGCGGTAGTTCCACAGGACCTTTTTCGTTTTCGGGTCAATGGCCAATACGTTTCTGCCGAATCCCCACGGGTTCTCCGGCTGATTGAAACCTATTGATATCGGATCCCAGGGCCAGCCGTGCAATTCACGGTTCCAATGCTTTGTCGGGTCCCTTTGCTCCTGTTGTCCCAAAAGGGCATAGAGCACGCCGTCTTCCAGAGCCATCCATTTCCAGAACGTCCCGCCGGCCTGTTCCACCGGAGGGATAATTTCTTCTTTCAATCGGCCTGTTACCGTATCAATGAGCTTGCAAGACTTGTCGTCACCTACATATAACGTTGTCGGTGTTGCAATCATTGTATTGCGGTGAATCATTACCCCCTCTGCCAGGTCCCGCTGCCAGAGTATTGTCCCGTTGTAGCCGTTGAATGCCACGAGCTTATTAAGAAAAGGTTCTTCCCGGCTCTTGAAGGCCACGTGCCCGAACGCCTTAAACATACGACCCGCCGAAGCAACCGCCACCTGAGGTAACGGTGCGTAGCGCGGCTCAGCCAGAAATTGTGTAAGATAAGGCGCCCGAATTATTGTGTCCTCGGATTGAGGATTATTGTCCGGGCCGTGATAGGGGTGGCTCCAGTCATCCACTCCTTCGGCAAATTCCTTAACCATGATTTTATTAGGCCCTATTATTGCCTTACCCTCGGGACGCAGAACACGAAGCACCTCAGTTTCAACTTCTTTGGGCACCTTAAACAGCACAACAACGGCATCGGCTGAATTGTCGGCCATATGTATTCTGGTTAATGGGCCTTTTTCTACGAAAATGCGTGTTCCGTAAAAACCAGCTTCGTCAACTATACTGCATATCTCCTCCACATCCTTTGCATTGTGTAACTGCACATATATCAGCAATTCACTGTTTTGTACCAGTTCCAAAGCAAGTTTGCATCTCCTGTCACCAAGCACTAAGCAGATTCCACGATCAACGCCGATTTTTTCGAGGATTGGCTTATACGATTGGGCTAAACAGGTAAGGGGTGAGCAGAAAAGAATGCCGGTAATTGTCATCAACAGACCTGATTTTATCTTACTCATTTTTTATCCCTTTCAAGAATTGCAAATAATACTATTTAAGCCCCGAACAGGTTTTTACAGATGATATTAAGCGGATAGCGTACGGTGCATAACAAAAACCATACGCTAAACGCTATGCAGTTTTTCACAACGACAATTTTGAATGTTACGTTTTATAAGGCAACAGAATCTTTTTGATATTTTGACGAGTTTTTGTCTGACTGTGCCAGCTTGTCTCTGTTCTCATATGTTTTCAAAATAGCATCCGCTATATCATCTATATCCTGTTTGCTGCCAAGAAGCATATTTTGACCGAACCAGACCGCCTCTTTACAGAGCTGGTCGTTATCGGGATAGTGGTTTTCTCTGCGGTATTGATTCAGTCTTGCTTTTGAGAAACTTCTTGTGAAGTTTTTGGAATTTAATGCATCTTCAATCAGGCCGTCATTGTACTGTGGACCATAGCCACTTGAACAGGGGATACCTTCGGCTCTGAGTGCAGAGAGAAATCTATCCCGCGAAAGGTCATTGAAGTATTCTTTTTTATAGCGGAAAGGATACAAATGGTATGCCGCTCTGGTGACCTCTTTGTATAGCCTGTGGGGAAGAATGCCGGGAATATCTTTGATTTTAGAAGTAAGATATTTGGCATTCCGGTTACGTCTTTCAGTATCTTCTTCAAGACGCTGGATCTGCGAAAGACCAATAGCCGCCTGGTATTCCGTCATCCTGCGATTAGTTCCAATAATAGGGTAATTGCTGGTTTTCTTAATGCTTCCATAAGGCCGGCCGCAGTTGTGGTATGACCAGACTCTGTCCATAAGCTCTTCGTCGTTTCCAATCACGGCACCACCTTCGCCGATGGGAAGATGTTTCGAGTTTTGGAAGCTAAAGCATCCCAGGTCTCCCAGAGTGCCAATCTTTTTATGGTTCCATTCCGCCATCCATGCCTGGCAGGCATCTTCTATTACCACAAGATTATGCTTTTTGGCGATAGCATTGATTCTGCCCATATTTGCAGGCAGTCCCAGAATATGGACGGGAAGGATGGCTCGGGTTTTTGGGGTTATTCTTTCTTCTATTTTGTCCGGATTTATCTGGAAGGTCTCTGGGTCGGTATCGGCGAAAACCGGCAGGGCGCATGAACCTAAAACAACGTTGTATGTGGCGATAAACGTATATGGAGAGACGATAACCTCATCCCCAACACCTACATCGAGCGCATGCATAGCTGTAAGCAGGGCATTGGTGCCGTTTACAGTGCAGACACAAGCTTTTGCTCCCATTAATTCGGCATACTTTTTTTCGAATTCCGTGACTGTTTTGCCGTTACCTCTGTACCAGTTTCCGCTGCGCAATATTTCAAGAACGGATTTTTCAGCATTTCTGTCCCAAACCGGCCAGCCGGGAAATGGTTTAGTTCTGACCGCTTTGCCGCCGAGAATAGCGGCCTTACCTGCTGTTTTGCTTGCGTAAGCGCCGATTCGGCCCGATGTGGCTGCTATGATAGTACCCGTTGACGCAACAGCCAGAAACTCTCGTCTGGTTAAATTTTTCTTATTCATTTTTCTGATTCCTTTACTTTGTAAGAAGTTTGTTTCGTGAAGTTCTTTTTTTAGCTGTTTTCTTTTGTATTTTTTTCTTGCTGCTTTTGGCGTCCTGTTCAGCCATAAATTTTTTCAAGGCCTCTTGTGAGTTGCGGTTTTCCAAAGCCTCTAATGCCGAATCATTGGTTCGTTCCATCCAATTTAACAGTTCCTTCCGCATTTTGTCGAGTTCTTTTTTATATTTGGGATTTTTACTGAGGTCATGCAGTGCATCAGGGTCATTTGCAAAATCATACAACTCCTCGACGGCTCGATATTGGAAGAGTTTGACGCGGGCAGCAATCTTCGGGTTGGTTTTAGCAGCGGCCTGCATGGCTTTGAACGTCAAGCCTGATTGTGATTCATTCTTAAAGACACGTTCGTTGTCGGACCACGGATTAAATATGTACCCAAACCTTTTGTTCTGTATGCAGCGCATTGGATAGCGGTTTCGTCCGGAAGTTTGGTGATGTTGTGTGAAGACCTTGTCGCGATTAGCCTGTTGCTTGCCCAACAGGGTGGGAAGAAATGAAAAACCGTCCATACCTTTGGTTTGAGCTAAGCCGGCCGCATCAAGTACGGTGGGCATAAAATCTATCCCGGAGATAAAGTGCCAATTGTCCACTGTGCCTGGTTTGATTTTACCGGGCCAACGGGCTATCCACGGTGTGCGAGTGCTGTGCAGATAGCAGTTGGTTTTGGCAAACGGTAGAGCTATACCGTTATCCGAAAGGAACATTGTTAAGGTGTTTTCTGCCAGGGGTGATTCGCGAAGAGCACGCATCACCTCGCCGACCGTATCATCACACCGGCGGACCGAACTATAGTACTGCGCAATTTCTTTGTGTACATCCGGTATGTCAGGTAGAAAGCCGGGGACCTGGACCTCCTCACTTCGATACACCCGTGAAGGTGCCGTAATATCTTTGAGCATTTCTTTAAACTTATTTTTCTCCTGCAGGCTGCCATGATATGGCCTGTGTGGGTCGTGGGAATTGGCCATCAGGAAAAAAGGCCGGTCGTTGTTAGCTGCCTGCTGGAAAAAGTCTCTGGCAAATTTGTAATAGAGTTTCGGATTACGACCTTGACCTAATTCTCCCACATCCCTGGCCATGTCCCATTTGAATTTTTCTATTGGTGCCAGGTGTTTGACCTTACCGAGAATGCCGTTGAGATAGCCGCTCTTATGTAGTTCTTCCTGTAGTGTTGTTACACTGGTATTAATCGGCTCGAAACCCTCGGCTCCATTACGGTGGGGATAGCGCCCGGTCATCAACACAGAGCGGCTTGGCTGACAAACAGCTATGGTAATATGAGCATGAGTAAAACGCATCCCCTCGGAAGCTAAGCGGTCGATATTGGGTGTAATATCAGGTGTCTGTCCGCCGAAGCAGCCCGGCGAATCACAGTTCATGTCATCTGCTGTTATCAGTAAAATATTTGGTCTTTTTTTCTGTTGCCCGGCTGCAAATACCGGCGTCTGCCCGGAAGCCAGCAGCACACCTGCCATACCCATTGCTCTTAAGAACTGACGGCGTGAAGTTGGTTTTGTATTCATTAATTCTCCTTGTTATTTATTGACTTGTAAAGCCAGGCCGGATAGTGCTATGAGTAGGTTACCACCAATGGTAGGGCGGGGAGACGCGTACCTGCATCTCACTGAAATGCCGCCATTCGTTATGTCCGTCAAGAAAGATTATATTTGCTCCGGCAGGTTTTGCTCCACGCCTCAGATGGTTGGTACGGTCGGGAATTTGCCAGTTAGACCATGACCCGCCGTGGACCTCGGTAAATGTAGCTGTCTCAGGGTCGGAAGTGCTGCTGAGGGTCGCGTCGGTAACCAGCTCAGTTGATGCCGCCTGCTTATGTGTTAGCGTTTTCACCCAATCTTTCGTAGGCGTCCCCTCCGGGTGATATGACCTCCCGTTAACAGTATCCATCATCCAGAAATAGCCGGTGACCCTAAACTGGCTGCCTCGGTTGGTTTTTGGTTCCGGTACTGAATTGATTGCGGTCCCAAACGGAAGACTTTGGGAAAACTGCCATAGAATTGCCATGTCCGGTGTTTTCAATGGGTCGGAGGGGCAATAAAAGGTCTTTCTATCGCCGCCGGTTGCGATAATATAGTCGGTAGTGCTGTAAGCAATGTCCCACATCCAGTTTCCGCTTTCATTGAGTGGTAACCGGTTGTCATTCTCATTGCCATACATATGCAAACTAATACCGATTTGTTTGAGGTTATTTGAGCAGGTGATTTTCTTTGCTTGTTCTTTTGCCATTTGCAGTGCAGGCATCAATATCGCCATTAAAAGGGCGATGACAGCGATTACCACAAGCAGTTCTATTAAGGTAAATCCTCTTTTTAAATTATTCATTGTGTTTATGCCCTTTCCATGATTCGTGGATCTGCACAATCACGTCACAATGTCCACCCTTGTCGATACGGCGGATTGATATACTGATTCGCCTCATCGCAGTTGGTAAATCGCATATTCTCACTGTCCCATTTCAGCTTTTGTCCTAACATCTTAGTTGCGATAATTCCCAGTCGGGCTAACTCTGTCAAAGGTCCGCCGTAATCGAAATTCGAGCCTGCCGGCCTGTTGTTCTTCACAGCTTCCAGCCAGTCCTGATGATGTCCCTTTACACGTGGGATTGTTTGATCCGGCCGCTGATATGCTTTCATCTTTGCCTCAGGTATGAGTCTTACGCCGCTGGCGCCATGTGAGTCGTACATAATCTTACCCTTGTCCCCTATTACTATAGCTCCGGTCTTGGTTACTTTTCGTCCTTCTTCCAGTTCCTTCGGACGCGGCAGCATTTCTATACCATCATGCCAGATGAGCTTAACAGGGCCTCGTTTGTCGTTTGCCGGGAACTTGAATGTTATAACAGAGCCAGCAGGAAACGTATCGGCATGCTTTTTCGGATCATAATCTTTGGCCTCGGCCTGGATAGTTTTCGGTGCTCCCAGATCCAGCGCCCAGAATACAGGATCAACAACGTGACACACCCAGTCACCAATTGTTCCGGATCCAAAAGGCATCCAGCCTCGCCATCTGCCGGGAAGATACATCGGATTATATTGACGATATTTAGCCGGCCCGAGCCACAAATCCCAATCCAGTCCGGATGGAACCTCGTGCTTTTCATTACGCTTGCTCAACTGGTTGGTTTTACAGTGGTTCGCACCACATGCCGCATGGATTGTATGGACGTTGCCGATTGCTCCATCCCAAATCCACTCACAGAATAAACGAATATGGTCAAAGGAATGTCCCTGATTACCTAATTGTGTTATTACTTTGTGCTTTCGAGCGGCTTTCATAAGCTCACGAATCTCATAGACAGAATGGGCCAGAGGTTTTTCACAGTACAGATGTTTTCCTCTCCTGATTGCTTCCATACATGCCACCGCATGTGTATGGTCAGGCGTGGAAACAACCACTGCATCAATCTGGTTATCTACCTCTTCCAGCATCCTGCGAAAATCGGTGTAATGTTTAGCTCTGGGATAACTTTCGAATGCTTTGCTTCCCTGTTTCTTATCTACATCGCACAACGCGATAATATTTTCTCCCCTGATACCGTTAAGATTGGCTCCGCCTCGACCACCAATACCAATACATGCGATATTGAGCTTATCACTCGCAGCAGCATAGGCCCTGCCGCCAAGAATGTGGCGGGGTACGATAGTAAATGCCGCCGTGGCTAAAGCGCCGTTCATAAAATTTCGGCGGGAAATCTTCGTCTTTTGCTGTTTTGTTTTTTTAGCTGGTTTGATGCCGCTCATAAATGTCCTCCTGGAAAAACCTAAGCTTCTTAACCAAGTACGCCCGATTCAGCTATTCTGTTGAGTTTATATTATATCATCTTAATCAAATAACGGAAAAAATGCAATTCTTTCCTGTATTTTTGCACCGCGACAGACGGCATAAGACATATTCAAATACTTAACTATTTTTAGGAAAATGTGGTGAATACAGGTAACGTTTCTTTCGTATGGCAAGTTTGCCGTCGGAAACAAACTGTTCGCCGCGTTCGGAAAGATGTTCAACCATGCGCTGTCGCCATTTTAGTAAGATGCTTTTATTAGATGATTCAGCCGCCAGATCATTCAGCTCGCCCGGGTCTTTTCTCAAATCGAAGAGTTGTTCCCTGCCGTCGTAAGCGTAGTAAATATACTTGAACCTGCCGTCGGTCAATGCATTCCAGTGGTCTTTGTTGTAACACATTGAATGTTCCAGGTCGATGAATTGGCGCCAGTTTTTCGTATTTCCGCGAACCAGATCGAGCATGCTCTTTCCGTCAAGATGATTCGGAACAGGTGCTCCTGCCGCATCGAGAAATGTAGGCAGCACGTCCCGAAGCTCCACCGGTTGAGGTAGCTTTTTGCCCCGTTTATTTTTCATCCCCATTCTCCTGGGCCAGCGCAGCAGCATGGGAATCCTGGCGGAAGCTTCGTAGGCGTAGGTCTTCCGCCACAGATGATGGTCGCCGAGCATGTCGCCATGGTCGGAGAAAAGTATGATAAGAGTATTATCATATATATCACGTTTTTTCAGAGTTTCAAGTATTCGACCAATCTGCTCGTCAATGAATGTAATCGAAGCGTAGTAACCCCGGCGGGATATTTTCGCCTGTTGGATACCTAAGTCACCATGCCAGAGACTCGTATTCGGCGGTTCTTCGTGCTCGGCGTACATATCGGCCCAGTCACCAACGTAAGGTTTTGGCATTTCATCTTCGCTGTACATATCCATAAATCGCTTCGGCGGGTCATAAGGGCTGTGCGGCCGGGCGAAAGAAACTTTCAGCAGAAATGGCTTTGAACGATTGTATTTTTCAATGAAATCAACGGCTCTGTCCGCCGTCCACTTCGTGGGATGCAGCCGTTCCGGCAGGGCGTATGTTTTGGCCCTGTAGTCGTTCCAGCCGATACCGGTTGCATCCGGATTAAGCTCGGGCGCCTGCTGTTTGAACCAAAAGCGATAATCACTGACAAATCCCGGTGTTTCCGCCCGCCCCGACTCATCAAGCAGTATGTCATGATAGCCGCGTAGTTTCCTTTGCGGATACCAGTGCATCTTGCCGATACCGAATACATAGTAACCTGCATCTCGAATGGCCTGCGGCAATTCGAATGGATACTTGTCTGCAACCCGTCCGTAGCCGATCATGCCGTGATGCCATGGTGACAATCCCGTTAGAAGTGCACTGCGGGCCGGGGTGCAGCTCGGTGTTGAGCTGTACGCATTCGGGAAAAGGACTCCGTCCTCTGCGATGGAATCTAAATGAGGTGTTTTAATGATTTTATTACCGGCGCATCCCAGGCAATCGCCCCGGTGCTGGTCGGTCATAAGATACAGGATATTGGGCTGTAGCTTTTTCTTTGAAGCGGCAAAGCTCGTATTGGCAATAAGATTAATACCTGACGAGGCCAGGGCCGTACTTTTGAGAAAATCCCTGCGTGTTATTTCAGACGAGTGACACTGATTCATATCGACCTCCTGATTTGGCTGTGATTTCAATACCAATATCCCGTTTTCAGCCGGTAGTATCAGCTTAAAATTATAAAGCTAATATGTTTTTCATTCAAGTTGATATTATCAGGAATCCAAAGTACTTGTAATAGTATCCAATTAAGATATAATGCACAGTTAACTAAAAGCGGGACAGACTCCGCAAAAAGCAATCACCGAAAATAACTAATAAGGAGAATTAAGAATGGATAAGCAAATTAGTATTATGCCTTGTCTGGATATGCAGAATGGCCGTGTGGTTAAAGGTGTTCATTTTGTGGATATTCGTGATGCCGGCGATCCAGTCGAATGTGCAAAGGCATATTGTCAGGCCGGAGCGGACGAACTTGCTCTTTTGGACATAACGGCTACTGTCGAAAATCGGGCTACTATGCTTGATGTTGTCAGTAGGGTTGCTGAAGCGACAACAATCCCTTTTACGGTTGGAGGTGGTATTCGTGATGTTGCTTCTGCGGCGGCGGTATTAGAGGCTGGCGCTGATAAGGTATCCACAAGTAGTGCCGCATTTCGCAAGCCTGAAGTTATCGCTGAGATGGTTAGCGAATTCGGCGCCGATAAAGTAACCGTCGCTATAGATGTGGACCAGAACGAATCATTACCATCCGGCTATGAAGTTTACATCGACGGTGGTCGAACTGCTACAGGTGCCGATGCCATCGAGTGGGCTAAAAAAGTTGACGGTTTTGGAGTTCCTGTAATATTGCCGACCAGTAAAGCCGGAGACGGCGCCAAAACAGGTTTTGACCTTCCTGTTATCAAAGCGATGGCCGAGGCCTGTTCAGCCACAATCGTGGCCTCAGGCGGAGCCGGTAAACTGGAACATTTCTACGATGCGGTGGAAGCTGGAGCGACTGTTCTTCTTGCAGCTTCGGTTTTCCATTTCCATATAATTGATATAGGTGAATTGAAAGAATATTTACGACGTCGTGGCTTAAACGTAAAATAATTTATCAGCCGCAAGTGACCAACCTAAATCAAACATCAGGAATTTAGATAATTTATCGGGCATTGGATTATTAATTGACTACAGGCTCGCACCCCAAAAAGATTTTGGGGGTGTACCTTCCTTGTACTTTTTCATTGCCCCACGGCTTCACAATGCCCTATGGTCGTCAACTTCTTGTCTTCCGGCAGGTGTTTTTTGCGAAGGAATAGACAGTGGCGGTTATGCCATAATATCCTTGTTGCCCTGTTTAGACTGTAGTGATGAATTCTTTTTCTGACGTCGGACCAATAAGATTCACAGCAATCGCAAATATCAAGATGCTTATCGTACCACCAAAGCTGAAAACCGCCGAATGACCGATATTGATCGTCTTTGATGCCTAAAACGTTGCCGGTATATAATAATTGTTTGATTTGGGCTTTGTTTTGGATTCCTATTTTTCTCATCCTTAAGACCCTTCCTGATAAGTTCTCGGCGATGAAGAGAAAATTTTGATCTCTATTCATATAAGGCACCTCACGAGAAAAAAGTAACAGATTATTTTATAGTTTTATAAGACGGCGGCTCGATGTTACCCCTGGCCCCGCCATAATTTTTCGTCGTTGGAAGTAGCGATGTGAGCTATCTCTATGCTTCTTATATTATAGACGTTTAAAAGCGTTTGTATGTTACAAAAATTTGTAAAAAAAAGGTACCCAAAAGCATTATTTTTCTTCAAAGAACAATAGTATCGCCGGAAAAGGGCGTTATCGAACCGGCAGGGGGGGATCGGTATTTTAGGCCGGCTTAGGGATTTACTCATGGCTGAGAAAAACAGAAAATATTCATGTTTTATTCATTTTTTCGAAAATATTTTTAGCAGCAATATTTTTGGTTATCGGGGTTAAGCCGGGCAAATCATTAGGTATGGGAGAAGAGATATAACGTCTCAAATCGGAGTCTTGGGAAGTGTCAAACAAATAGGAAGTCTTCGTTTTGTTAGTGTCTTTACCTGTATTAAACCGTGGCCGATTATCGGTGCTTTATTGCAAAAAGAAAAGCTAAAGATTAAAGATTAGATGTGCCGATGCTTAGATTGAATAAAAAATAATGGCTCTGGAAAATGACCAATCCGGCCATATTTAGTTTGAGCTGATTGTCCACTGTAGAGTTTTGCAAGCAAGTCAGATGGTAATCTGGGCAATATCAGGGATAGCTAATGAAAAAAAGGAAAGAGCCATAATTTAATTTTGCCCCTGCGAAGCAGAAGGCGAGTATCTCAAAAAAACATATAAAATAATGAAAAATAAGGGATACACTTGTCTATAACTTTGTGGGGGCTTTTTTTATATTCACTTTCCTTATTACCTTCTGTTTAGAAACCAATCCGGGATAATATACAATTACGATTCAGGGTGATAATGATTTGGTAATATAAAGTTATGGACAAGCATTTATCTTTGATGTAAAAATATTATATGAAACTGATGTTGTAAGTTGTGTAATATGAGGGACGTATGATGAAAAAACAAAAGCAACCGGCGAAAACCACCAGGCAAGTTCTGATAGTTCTTTTAGTAACATTTGTCATTTCATTTTCTTCCATTTCTAAGGGGCAGCAGTGGTCGCGATATCGCGGTCCCAATGGGCAGGGTATCAGTTACGCTCAAAACATCCCTGTTAAATGGACGCAAAAGGACTACAACTGGAAAATAGGTCTTCCCGGAGGAGGTCATTCCTCGCCGGTGCTCTGGGGCGACAAAGTCTTCGTGACCAGCGGCGACCAAAAAACAGACTACGGTTACCTGTTGGCTCTGCGAGCATCTGATGGCAAAATATTATGGCAAAAGCAATATTCTCTGGCTTCATACCGTCCGAATCCTCGCAACAGCTATGCTACCGCAACCCCGGCCTTAGATGCCGACCATGTCTATGTACTCTGGCCTACTCCCCAAGAGACAATTCTGATAGCTCTCGATCACGACGGCGGCGAAATCTGGAAACGTACCTTCGAGGGTGTTTATTGCCAGCATGGTGCAGGCGGCTCACCCATTATTTTCGATGATATTGTGGTCTTTACCCACGAACACGAAAATAGCACCAAGGATGCCCCCAGTGCCTGGATTGCAGTTGACCGTAAGACCGGCCGGACACGTTGGGAACTGGAGCGGCAAACCGGTCCCAAAACCTCCTACTCTACACCGTGCCTTTACTCACTGCATACAGATACACCACAGTTGATTTTTACCAGCAATTCTCATGGCATAACCAGTGTCAATCCCCGCAAAGGAACGATAATATGGGAAGCCGAATCGGTATTACCTGCTCGTGTGGTGAGTTCGCCAGTTATTGCAGGTCAACTGCTAATCAGCAGTTGTGGTGATGGCTCCAGGGGTAAGTGCCTGGTTGCTGTTAATCCGGGCGCTATGGGTGAATCCTCCCGACCCTCCGAGGCATATACTGTTGACAGCAGCACTGCTCCTTATGTTCCTACATCTCTGGCTAATGAAGGCTTATTGTTTACATTTCATGATTCGGGATATGTCTGTTGCCTGCGCAGCGCAACAGGCGAACAACTCTGGCGGGAGAAGCCTGCCGGCAAATTCTTCGGCTCGCCGGTATGGGTAAGCGGCAAACTCTACTGTATCACAACCGAGGGCGAAGTTGTTGTAATCAGGGCCGCCTCCACATACGAATTGCTGGCGGTCAATCCTTTGGGCGAAAGAAGCCACGCTACCCCTGCCGTCTCAGGTGACAGTATATACCTACGCACTTATTCGAACCTTATCTCCATCGGGCCGGAGAAATAATAGGATCCGGCGGGAGACTCTTGAGGCAGCCTCTTTTGCCAAAGCCGTGTGAAAAATATTGCAATTTCAGTCCACATATGTTATTTTGAATAAGTTAGGAAAAGTAACAGTATGGCCGTATTTTGTAAACAGGCTGTTTAATCGAAAATGTCTTAAATAAAGGAAAGGGTTTTGAAAATGAAGCTTAAAACAATCTGTCTTGTCGTTATCACCTGTCTTTTACTTGCACCATTTACCACTGCCCAAGCCAAACATAAAATTAACATTCCGGACATTCTCGGTTACAAAACGCTGAAGTGCGATTTTCACATGCATACTGTTTTTTCCGACGGCACGGTATGGCCTACTGTGCGTGTCGATGAAGCCGCCAGAGAGGGTCTTGATGCCATTGCAATAACCGACCATATTGAATATCAGCCGCATAAGAAGGATGTTCCGACCAATCATAGCCGTCCTTATGAAATTGCTTTAAGAAGCGCCCAGGAAAAGAATATTTTGCTTATTAAAGCGACGGAGATTACCCGTGAGACACCTCCGGGACATTTCAATGCATTATTCCTTCAGGACGTAAATCTCGTGGAGACTAAAGAATTTGTCGATGCCGTCAAAGCGGCTAACAATCAGGGTGCCTTTGTATTCTGGAATCATCCTGGCTGGAAACCCGAGTTCAAGGGATGGTTCGATATACATACTCAATTATATGAAAATTTATTGTTGCAGGGGATTGAGGTTGTAAACGGTACCAGCTATTACCCTGAAGCGCATCAGTGGGCCCTCGAAAAGAACCTCACCATGATGGGAAATTCCGATATACATCAGCCAATGGTTGGCAACGAAATGACATCTGAAATTCACAGACCGATGACACTTGTTTTTGCTAAAGAAAAGAGCATAAAGGCCCTCAGAGAAGGTTTAATTGCAGGCAGGACGGCGGTCTGGTTCCAGAATCAGTTAATTGGCAAACCAAATTTTCTTCACGCAATTTTCAAGAAAGCTGTTCAGGTTGATAAGCCTTACCTCAGGCGGGGCGAAACAATATGGTTTGAGATTACGAATAACTCCGATATTGACATCCAGGTGCTGGATCTCGGACAGGATGGGCAGAAAATAACACTACCCGCTAATGCCGTCACGATAGTAAAGACAAAAGTTGATAGCAAGGCCGAACAGACCGAGCTGAGATACAAGGTGACAAACTTCCTGGTTGCCCCGGATAAGGGCTTGCCGATAAATCTTAATATTTCACTAAAATAGTACCGTCTCTAAAAGGTAATTTTTACATTTTTTCATTCCCACGAATCCTGTCCTGAGCAAGGTCGAAGGAGTGGGAATCCGGTTTTTTCATTTATGGATTCTGGCTCAAGGTCTTTTAGATAATCGGCGTACGTTTGATTTCAGCCTTTTCCATGTAGATAATTCTACTGAATATTGGGCTCAGAAGTTAATAATTAGATTTGATTTTGCTTGCCTGGTAGCATTCAGGAAGTATATAATCATATAAGTGGCGAGCCGTTCTAAAATACTACACTAACAGGAGGCGTTGTAATGATAAAACAATTGATTCTTTTGTTTTCTACTTTTTTTCTGGTGGCCGCTCTTGTGATCGCCGCTATCTGGACACAGGTAATTCCTGAATACAGGGCTGAAGCGGAAATACGAGTTCGGCCTATTATCCCGCATCTGGTCTTCCGAACAGAGGATAACGGAATGATTCCCCTGTATGAATCATTCATGAACACCCAGGTTTCTGTTATGAGGAGTTTGACAGTCCTTCAGCGTGTGTTGGATCAGCAGGAAATCCGGGATACACAATGGTACAACGAGCCTCCAAAATCGCTTATGCAGCGGTTACGAGGAAAGGCACCTGCTCCACCCGTGGAAAGACTAAGGAATTTTCTTTCAATCCAACCTCGATTCAAATCTGAGATAATTGACATCGTCTTTACGGACTCAAGCCCCAAAGATGCCAGAATTGTTGTAGACGCCGTTTTGGACCAGTATATGCAATACATTGGGGAAAAGTCTGATGCCACTAAGGATCATCTCTACCGCCAACTCATAGACCAGTACAAATCTTTGGACAACGAAATCAAGGGGCAGGAGATGATCTCTGCCCAACTGCGCAGGTCTCTGGGCACGGGAACTCCACAGGAACTTGTATCCAGTAAGAGGGTTCGTCTGGATGAGACACAGGCCCGACTCAGAGAACTGCAACAGAGTATTGCTATATCGGAATGGAAACGGAAGGAGTTGAAAGACTTGATGGAGCTGGCTATTATCCCTGATCAAAATGAAGTACCGGTTGATTCTACCGTCCAAATGGAAAAGAAACCAAAATACCACGAAGATTCAGAATGGCGGGCTCTGGATATAAACGTTAGAACAATTCAACACAACCTTGCAGCCAGCGAGCTTGATCCCAATAATCCTGAGATCATTCGGGCAACTAAAGACATGGAATTTGCAAAAGAATTGCTTCGACTGCGAGAGGTACAACTGGATGAGCAGTGGCATGATCGGCCGAAAAATGTATCTGAAGTGCCAATAATAATCACTTCTGACAGTGGTCCCGATTATGAAGAAGATTTGAGAACTTTGGAACTCCAACTTGCCCAGATAAAATATGAGGAGCAGCTTTTAGTTGAAGAGCTTAGGAAACAGCAGATAGAATTTCAAGAGCTTTTCGAAAACGCCCAATTACTTGAAAAAGAGAACAATTCACTACAGCACAAACGCGATTTGTTCAATGCAGTTCGGCAGCGTTTGGACCAGAAGAATATGGAGCGCATAGTCCTTGGTCCAATCGAGGTGTTGACCCGGGCCTTCGCACCCTTCGAGCCTCACAAGGACCGTCGAATTTTATACACTGCCATTGTGGTGATTCTCGACGGTCTCGGCATAATATTGTCCGGCTGTATCCTCCACAGAAACGGATTTCTGTAAAGGTGTTTTTAGAAAAAATTAGCCTTAAAGATCCTGTCTTTTATGAATAGGCATTTTCTTAGAGCTTTTATGAAAGGAGTTCTAAATGGCGCCTCATATTTTCCGCTCAGTGTTTGCTCTTATACCTTTTTTGATGATGGCTGGATACATAGCTTTGGCAATTATATTTATGTTGTTATTTTATCGGTTTGTCTGCGCGGTTGAGAAAATCGCCAGAAAAATCGAAGACTCTTCTAAAATCTGACCCGTGCAACAATCTGAATAATATTGTTGGGAGAGAGCCACTCATCTTTCAAATTTAAGCCCCTGCTTATTTTTGCAGAGGCTTCATTTTTGTCTCTCGGATTTTCCAGTTGACTTACACGCCAACACAGTGTAGGATACGGTAATAAACCATATGAGGGCAAAGATCATGAGCAATTCAAAAGCATTCACACTAATCGAGCTCCTCGTTGTGATTGCCGTCATTGCCATTCTGATGGCCATTTTAATGCCGGCATTGAACCTGGCTCGGGACCAGGGGCGCAAGATGGTATGCTCCAACAACCTTCATAGCCTGGCCCTGGCTAACCATCTGTACGCAACCAATTTTGATGACTGGGGCGTGCCTTGCCGCGATTCCACCAACCCAGGAGGATCCATATGGACGGGCAATCCGGATTTCCGCAAATACATTGGCTACGAGGGAGCCGAGCGGGATCTATCATCCGTTCAAACCCCCAAGAAATACAAGTGCCCTTCCGATAGACAGAAGGCTTGGTTGCACGCCTATGACATTGAAAGTGGAAATCAAAGCGGAACCCTTGTTAGCTATGGTTTCAATATCGAAGACTGGTATCCCTCTGTAGGTCAGGCCTCATGGACTGCCACCATGGACCTGACCAGGTTGGCTTACAAGATGTCAACCGTCAAGGAGCCTGCTCGCAAACTGCACTTCAACGAGGCGCACGACTGGTGGAGTAAATGGAAGGGGGCCAATTACATCGATGGTTGGGACGTGTTAGGCCAGGAAGGTACCGTCAATGACTACAAGGCCGTCGGATGTGGAGGTCCCACAATGTATCGCCATAATGACTCTGCCAATCTCGCCTTCTATGACGGCCATGTAGAAAGTTGGTATAAGACCAAACTATGGATACCTGAGCACGCCACGATCAAACCCTACCAAACTGGCATCTGGGTCGTTAATAGAGAAACCTGGGAACAAAATGGTGGCGGCCTGTAAAAACGCTCAATGGTGGTCTTGAAGTATGTTGGCCATTCAAACAACGAACTCGTCTTGACGGTCTACACTTACATTCAGCCAACAGCTTGATTCATCAAGACTGAGTGTGTTATAATTGCCCCTGATAAGATCCGCGGCATAGCTGAAGAGTATAGGCAATTATATGGAAACTCCCGGTATGAAGTACTTCAATTCAGGCACTATCTCACGCCGCAATTTCTACGTAGTTGCTATCGCCGTACTGGCCTTGGTTATAGGAATATTTATTTATTGAGAACGTGCTATCTCAAGCGAGTATGTTTCATCAATTCTATCGGGATATAATGAACAGTCTTCATATGCTCAGATTATGGTTGATTATCCTTTGAATGATACTGTTTTCACCCCGGAGCTTCCTCCTCCTACTTTCCGTTGGATAAACTTAGATACTTGGAGTGATACATGGCTGTTGAGTTTTGAGTTCAAAGACAAGCTGGGACGGATGAATTTCCAGACTAAAAGTACCGAAATGACATTCACTGCGAAAAACTGGGAATCAATTAAGGAACGCTCATCCGGTATGACGGCTACTGCTCATATATTCGGTGTCAATCATTCGACTCCAACAATAATCCGCGGACACACCAAAATTGTGTTCGAAACATCGCTGGACAAAGTTGGAGCTCCGTTGTTGTATCGAGAAGTAAAGCCGCCGTTTCAAGAAGCCGCAAGGGACCTATCAAGAATCCGTTGGCGTTTTGACAGCATTTCCTCGCTTTCTCCACGCATAGTCCTTTCAAATCCACCTGTCTGCGGAAGTTGCCATTCCTTTTCCCGCGATAACAAATGTCTCGTCATGGATATGGATTATAGCGGAAACAAGGGCTCCTTTGTAACGCTCCAGGTGAAGGAGCAAACTGTCATCACGGCAGATGAAGTAAATACATGGGATGATTTTGAAAAGAAAAGCAATAAACATACAAACGGTTTTTTGGCGCGGGTATCACCGGATGGGCGGTACGTGGTGTCAATGGTCAGAGATTTATTCGTTATAGCTTACAGTAGCTTTGGGGATTTCTTCTTTCCTGTCAGAGGAATTTTGGCTGTCTATGACAGAAAGAATGAAACTTATTATCCTCTACCCGGTGCTGATGACCCTGATTATGTCCAATGCAATCCCTGTTGGAGTCCGGATGGGAAAACGATTGTTTTCATCCGGGCAAAGGCCGCAGAAGACAAATATGATACTGAGAATTATTTCATGACCTCTGAAGAAAGTCTGGACTATTTAGATACAATAGATAACTTCTGTTATGACTTATACCGGGTTCCTTTCAATGATGGAGCGGGCGGGATAGCTGAACCGTTGAAGGGTGCATCGAACAATGGAATGAGCAACTTCTTTCCCAGGTACTCGCCGGATGGCAATTGGATTGTATATTGTCAAGCAAAATCATTCATAATGGTACGGCCGGATAGCAAATTGCATATCATTCCTGCCGGCGGCGGAGAATCTCGAAGAATGATGTGCAACAACCAGGGAATGAATTCCTGGCATAGCTGGTCTCCTAATAGTAGATGGCTCGTGTTCTCCTCGAAACGCCACTCGCCATTTACACAGTTGTTCCTGACACACATCGACCACGAAGGCCGAAGCAGTCCTCCGGTTAGCTTATCGCATATGACTGCTCTGGATTGGGCGGCAAACGTTCCGGAATTTGTCAATACAGATCCTAATGCAATTAAGAATATCATTACGTGCTTTTAAATCTTCTCTTATTGAGCTAAAATAAGCGGGGCTTATACCGAATCAATCAGTATAAGCCCCGAATTAATACAAATCTGTAATATCAACTTTGCAGTCTTAACCGCCTGTTCCGGCTTAGGGTGACGTTGCATACAGACGAATATCGTCGAAGAACACCGTACCTGTACCACCGGCAACAGGGTTGCTCCTGTTACCAAGCCCAAGTGTAACCGAAGTGACATTGGAAAGGTTCACTCCCTGGTCGGCAAATGCTTGCAGGTCGATATTCCATGCCGTCCAGGAAGCTGTCAGTGCTGCATCAGGATTATCGTGTTGAACCACCGCGCTGCCATTAAGAGCAGCATACATCGGTTCGGCAGCGTTAGACGTATTGCCCCTGAACCAAATCGTCAGTGTGTTGATGCCGTTCTCTGTCCAGTTACGCAGATTAGTCAATGTCAAAGTCGCCTCAGATTTACCGACAGCATTATCATAGGCAAGCGGCATCGACTGAGAGCCACTGTGAACGATAGTCTGCTCGGCAAACGGAGGGTCGGTATGCCCAACAACAGAACCGTTTATAGCTGGATTGTCGAATCCATCTGCCCAGGCCAGATATATCCTGTTACTTCCGGGGTCACCTTCATCAAGGTCATTATAGCTCTCCATATCGTCAATGATAAGGAAGTTGGCTGTCGTAAAACTCCAGAGGGGGCCTGTCCACGGGCTGTCGGCGTTTGCATTATCGGCCTCATCAATACGCCAATAGTAGGTAGTACCCCATTCAAGCTGTCCGGGGTCATAGATCTCAGAGCCAAGGTTTCCACTGCCTTTAAACTCCAGAGAGGCCGCATCGGTGCCAAAATAGACTTCATGTGTAGCACCGAAGCCCGGTGCCCAAGTGAGAATCGGTGTCTGTGTAACGTCAACAGCGCCATTAACCGGATTCAGGCTCTCAACGGCGCCCTCAGTAGTAAAGCTCCAGACATCACCTTTATGTGTATCGATAATATCAAACTCATCGACACGCCAGTAGTAAGTCTTGGCCATTTTAAGTGTGCCGGGATTATAGATCATTGTTCCCTGAGTAAGTCCACCGGTTGCATTGTTCACTTCTTCATAATTGTCGCCGAAGTAAACAGTGTGTAATTTGGCACCGAAACCCGGTGTCCAGCTAAGGGTAACATCCACACTTACAGACTCGACACTATCAGCAGGTTCGGGTAAGTATGCGGTCTTGGGAGGAACAATAAAACTCCACATATCACCCATCCAGGGACTGTTCGGATCAGCTTCGTTTACTTCATCGATACGCCAGTAGTAAGTAGTACCGGGAACAAGACCATCCGGATAAGCGAATCCGGGAAAGCCAACGACAGTAAATGTTGCGTTTTGATTACCCACGAAGGTACTCTCTGCACCGTCGGTCACATCATTTAAATTATCACCGAAGTACACATCGTGTGAGATAGCGTGGACTCCCGGTTGCCAGGAAAGGTTCGCCCATATATCGGTAATCATAGTACCATCGGCAGGGTCCGGAGCTGTAGCCTTTACTTTAGGCGTTTTTCCCGGTTCAATTCCGGCGACATATTCTCCTTCATAGACGTAAACAAAATCCAGCCAGTGTGGAACTTCGGAAGCGGCACAGAAAAACTCAAGCTTTCCCTCGTCGCTCCCGGCAGTAGAAGTCATTGTGTACTCAGCCCACTCAGTAGTTAGCTCAAAATCTGCATACCCCCAACTGACGGAGTTATCCGCCGCTTTAAATTGGGCTCCTAAGGGACGTGGTTCTTCGGCTTTGGCCCAGAATGTAGCAGTAAAATCTGTTCCAGTCTTCATCGGGAATGATATATTCGCCACAACGAGATGCCAGTTCTCAGCTCCTACTGGCTCAACCCTAAGGCTTCTTGAGCCGTCAATGGACTCTGTATCAACTATAAATACGTTACTGCCTGTAACATCATCTGGGGCCCATGTACTCCATTGAAACCATTCATCGTCCATTAAAATGGCGTCCTCATCTTCTTCAAAACTTGGATTTGGTGCCAGGTTTTCGACTTGTGCTTGAGTTACCGATGGTAAAGCGGCCAGAGTGAAAACAAAGCAAGTCAAGTAGATTAGCCTTTTACACATAATAATCCTCCTTCAAAAAATAAATATAGGTTTCAATTGAAATGTTAAAATATCATTCCTGCAAAGCACAAAATTCCTTGTTTCAACTCTGCACTTCGCATAATACACAATAATTCCTCCTCTATGAGAAACACTCGGGAGTTATGTCCGCTGGATGGACAAAAGCCATAGATGCCCAACTGCGCAGACACAATCTTCACTATATTACATATAGCAAATTAACCACCTTCCCGTCAAGGAAAATCCCTTGATTATGCCGCCCATTTCAACAAGGAACTCGCCTTGATGGGCATGAATGCTTTATATTTCGGCCCGGTTTTTCCTTGTAAATCTGATTTCTGCAGTATATGTTTCTTTTACCAGTTATGCAGGCAGTGAAGCGTCTGCTTGTTCTTAACCGGAAGAGTGTACCCGAAATAGTGAGGAGTCCAGCAATGAAGAAGTCTGTTGTGTTCTTGTTATTTCTCGGCAATTTGGCGTCCTGTGCCGAAAGCTACAATATCGATACCTACCGAGTGTTTGGCCCTGAACATCCGGGTCAATACAAGCATCCCGCGTCTATTACACAACTTGCCAACGGGGACCTTTATATTTCCTACTACGGCGGTTCGGCCGAGTATGGTGACGACACCGCCGTGTACGGTTCACGCCTCAAAGTGGGCGAAACCAAATGGACTGAACCTAAGGGCATCGCGAATACGCCTGACCGGGGGGAAGGCAATTCCGTAGTCTGGCAGGCGCCCGACTATACGCCTGACCGGGGGGGAGGCAATTCCGTAGTCTGGCAGGCGCCCGACGGCCGGGGGGGGGGTTTTTACGGCAAACGCTATGGGGCAAGCTGGGCCCACGCG
>JACKQG010002445.1_pt1 | contig 24271 bp, 23 predicted proteins | sample 8237621 | NCBI WGS metagenome assembly JACKQG01 (sample SAMN15677084, study PRJNA649215) | marine metagenome | biome: marine; feature: Black Sea; material: saline water; isolation source: suspended particulate matter (SPM) from the Black Sea western gyre | collected 2013-06-09/2013-06-10 | depth... | reverse complement strand
AGCCCCATGATTTTATCTAACAGCAAAGGGGATGTCAAGAAGCGGTATAATTGCGATGATGAACAGGTCACCCAGAAATCGCTTGCTATACTCACTGCTTGCCGCATGGATGTTATTTGTTATCAGCATAATTGGCTATTGGCTGATTGAGGATTACACTCTCATCGAAGCGTTCTACATGACTATGATCACCCTCTCTACCGTCGGATTTGGCGAGGTCAGGCCACTCTCTCCGACGGGGCAAGTGTTTACAGCCATCGTTATCCTGATCGGCATCATGGTTATTGCCATTCTATTCAGCATCCTGACAGAGTATATTATCACCGGAGAATTATCTGGAACCCTGAGAAAGAGCCGCATGAGTAAAAAAATTGCATCGTTAAAAGATCACTTTATCATTTGCGGCTATGGCCGCATTGGGGAACAAGTCGCAGTTGAATTACAAAGCCTGGAAAAGCCATTTGTTGTCATCGATCAGGACAGAACAGCCATTGAAAAATGTGGCGGTCATCAATACTATTTCATCGAAGGCGATGCTACACAAGATGAAATTCTACGCCAGGCCGGCATTGACCATGCTCACGGCCTGGTCGCGGTTCTCAATGCAGATGCAGATAATGTTTTCGTTGTACTCAGTGCTCGTTCTCTCAACCCTAACCTGACCATTGTGGCGCGTGCCACACAAAAAGCGGCTGAACACAAGCTGAGAAAAGCCGGAGCAAACCGCGTCGTCTCTCCCTACAACATGGCCGGATACCGCATAGTCAACCAGCTTATTCGGCCTCACGTTACCTTTTTTCTGGATATTGCCATGCGCAGCCAGGGGTTAGATTTAGTACTCGATGAAATCGGTATCACCGAGGATTCTTCACTGAACGGGAAAAGCATGGCTGAGGCCAATGTGCGGGCGCGTACGGGCGCCAATATACTCACTATTCTACGTGGGGCTGAACATCAGGTTGTTGACTGGTCCCCAGAGCTGCAATTTGAACCCAAAGATATGCTCATTGCGGTAGGTAAGCCGGATGAACTTCGTCGACTGGCTGATCTAGCTGGCAATCAGCGCTAAAATAAAAGGGTGTGTGTGGAAAGTAATGCTCTCCACACACACCCTTTTCACAACCTATCTCCACTAATACGACTTATTCTTCAGGTTTTGGCGTCGGGGTGATCGGCGTAGGAGAGGGCAAGCCGCTTTCGAAATCATACAAAACCGGCAGAGCATTCAGATCACCATCGACTTCAACATATTCAGCGAACAACCACCCTAATTCAGATAACAACCAGGTATTATCGGCTGTGCGCCCGGTGATTTCAACCGCTGCATCAAAACGCACTCCCGCAATCATGAGATATTCTGTCCCCGGGCCAGAGCGCACCCGCATACTACTGGCCGTCACTCGCCCTGGTATAGACACTGGCACCACCAACGCGGGGGCTTCCGTTGACTGAGCAGTTTCACCGGCAAGCGTATCCACAGCCACTTCTTGATCCGTTTCATCCACAGGGGTCTCGCCCGCCCTTGTCTGGAGCGCGGCAAGCCCATCTTCCAAAACGCAGCCGGATAGAAATAGCATTACCGCAACAAGCCATATCACCATCATATTTTTTGCAAATATTAATCGTTGAGCAAAATCCATTTTTATTCCATCCAAAATAAGCAACACAACGACCTCTTAAAACTTTCACAACTGCAAACGGGAAGACCCAATTACTCTGAAGTATAGCACAAGGATAATACGATTTTTGGATTTTCCACGTATAAAGCCTCTCATTTTTGCAAGCAATTGTTCCATCGACAAGGCTTTCAGAAATCCAATTTTTTCGCCATCATCGAATCGAGCGGCGGAAATTATCCCACATACAGTTGTTTCGAAAGACCCCAAACTGCATGAAGTCTTGTATTGGCGTATAATAATATACTCAAATATTTCCATTCTCATCATGATTGCACGAACGGAGAAACCATGTCTACAGCCAGCAGCACCGCCCATTTAAAAAGACATCAACTACTGAATAAAGAACTCCAACGTCATAACCTTGATGCCATCGCCCTGAATCCTGGCCCCAGCCTGCCCTACCTGACCGGGTTGCACTTTCATATGAGTGAACGCCCGGTGATCGTATTTTTTAGCCAAAACAATGCTCCCGTAATTGTATTACCTGAACTGGAGGCGCTAAAACTTGAAGGGCTTTCCTACAAAATCCAGGCTTTCCCTTATGGCGAAAACCCTACCCAATGGATCGAAGCCTTTCAAGGCGCAATCCGAGCCGCGGGTTTGGAAAAAGCTCGTATCGGTGTGGAGCCGCGCGCCCTGCGCGTACTGGAACTTAATTTATTGCAGCAGGCCGCGCCCCAGGCCCAATTCATCCCCGGGGAAGCCTGCGTATCAACCCTGCGCATGAAGAAAGATGCCGCTGAAGTGAACGCCATGCGCACAGCCGCCGAAATTGCCCAAAATGCGCTTCAGGCCACACTCCCGATGATTAAACCCGGCATCACCGAGCGTAAGATTGCCGCCGAACTCACCTTGCAACTGCTACGCCACGGCTCCGATTCTCGCATGCCGTTTACACCGATTGTATCTGGCGGCCCCAACAGCGCAAATCCCCATGCCGCGCCCAGCGACCGTCCCCTTGCGCCTGGCGACCTTCTGGTGATTGATTGGGGAGCCAATGTAGACGGCTACTTTTCAGATATAACGCGCACCTTTGCCATCGGCCCGGTGGAGCCAGAACTGGCCCGCATCGCTGAAATCGTGCTGCAAGCCAATACCGCCGGGCGCGAAATTGCCCGCCCCGGCCTGTCCGCCAGCCAGGTTGACAACGCCACCCGCACCGTCATCGAAGAAGCCGGGTACGGCCAATATTTCACGCATCGCACCGGCCACGGCCTGGGGCTGGAGGGCCACGAAGACCCCTACATCCGCGGCGACAACACCCAATTACTCGAAGTCGGTATGAGTTTCACCATCGAGCCGGGTATTTATTTGCCGGGGCGCGGCGGCGTGCGCATCGAAGACGATGTCATTGTCACCGCAATGGGTATTGAAAGCCTGAGTACCCTCCCTCGCCCACTAAAAACACTGGAGGTGTAATCGTGTCCGTGTGGATCATTCTTCTTGTGGCAAGCATCGTCATTCTCATCCTCATCGGAATTGTGATTGCCATCCAGAACCAGCAAATTGGAAGAACAAACCAAACACCTGTTTTCCAGAAATATTCGGTCGATTCTTCACAAGACCTGCAACAAGAAATTCTGGCTTTGTTGCGACACGGGCGCAAAATCGATGCGATCAAAGCCTATCGCGTTGCCACAAGTATAGGGCTAAAAGAAGCCAAAGATGCCGTTGAAGCCATTGAACGCGGCGAAAGCCCCCACTACCAGCCATCACCGCCCAGCCCAACTGCCAACTGGCGTGCCCAAATCGAGGCAGCGCTACGGCAAAACAGGAAAATCGAAGCGATCAAAATTTACCGCCAGGCAACCAATGCCGGTTTAAAAGATGCAAAAGACGCGGTAGATGCTATTGAAAAGGAGATACTCACCCCATGATTATCCCCACCACCGAACCCTTCTTTTTTCCCGGCGGCCCCGTCGGCTGCTTGCTGGTTCACGGCTTCACCGGAACTCCGAAAGAAATGCGTTGGATGGGCGAATATCTGGCAGAAAAAGGATTCTCGGTTTTGGGGATTCGCCTGGCCGGGCACGCCACCTCGCTCGAAGATATGGCGCGCTCCCGATGGCAGGACTGGCTGACCTCGGTGGAGGAGGGTTGGCACACTCTGAGCGGATTCTGCGACCGAACTGTAATTCTGGGTCTTTCAATGGGCGGGGTGCTTTCGCTGCTTTTCTCCACCCTGAAACCCGTCACAGGGGTTGTGGCGATGTCGACACCCTACGCGCTGCCGCCAGACCCGCGCCTGCGCTTTTTGCGCTGGCTGCACTGGATTCAACCCATTGCGCCACATGCGAAAAAATCAGACTGGGTAGACCAAGAAGCCGCAGCCGTGCATACCAGTTATGGCGTGTACCCCAGCCGCTCGATACTGGAACTTAATGATCTGCTCGCTCAAATGCGCAGCATCCTGCCCACTGTGGATGTCCCCGTGTTATTGATGCACTCGCGCGGCGATGCCGGCGTCAGCCCCGAAAGTATGCCCAAAATCTACGCTGATCTGGGCACTGAAGATAAAGAAATGCTCTGGCTCGAAAACAGCGGGCATGTGATCACACGCGACGCGGAGCGCGAGCAGGTTTTTGCCGCCGCCGAAGCCTTCATTCGCCGGGTTACTGCAAAATAGAAATCAAAATAAATGTTCGCCATATGAAAAAACACCCTATAATATTTCTATTCATCATCTTATTTATCACCAGTCTGGCCTGTGGCGGCACAACCCCCACACAAAGCACAATGGCCCCGGCGGAATTCGAAACTGTCATCGCGGAAACTGTGGCCGCGTTAGACGCGCCAGATACACCCGCTCCCGCCGTGGAAACCACGAACACCGTCCTGCCAATCTCAACACCCACCACCGAGCCAACTTCCCCACCGCCAACAGCGACATTGCCCCCGGTTTGCGAACCGGTACACCCCGGCGCGCAGAGCCTGCCCTTGCCGGTTGGATTTGCGGCCAGTTTGAATACCTTGAGTGTCGAGTTTTTCAATACCGATGGCGTTTCGCTGGGCAGCAAGCAAACCCCCGGTATGACCTGGTTGGACCCTGACCAGCTTCATTTGGGCGGGGGTTACAACAATGGAATACCGAATATGATGCTGGTGTATTACAGCCTGGAGAATAACGGCACACTAAAATCCAGCGAAAATGGCACTGTGACGCCCCTGCGCCCACTTCCCAACCTGGTAACGCTGACCGGAGCAGCAGGCACATCGTTACTGGCCTTTAGCACCAACGAGATCGATATGTCGCCCGATGCGGGGGGCTGGGTAAGCGAACTCTACGCCGGAGACGCCGAAGCCATCAACGGGGCGGTACCCTTGCTCACCCGCTCGGAGGGTGATGGTTTTGTTATCTATCCGCTGGCAGTGCATAGCGAAGGCGGGAGCGGGCAAGGTGTGTGGTATACGCTCTCGATGTGGGGTGTCGGCAATATCAATTTCGCGCCCTATAACGGACTCTACTATTACGATTTCTTCAGCGGGCAAAGCAGCGAATATCTGCCCTTTACAGATCGTTTGGCGGGCATCTCGCCCGACCAGACGCAGATTGCTTATCTGCCGGGGAGGGGCGACCAACCCGGGGGGCCAGGTAACAGCCTGATAATCCGGAATCAACTTAATTGCCAGGAAGTGAATATCCCCTTCCATAGCAGTACTAATCTGGGGGGTGGGATGGTCTCATTTGCACCAGATCATCAACGCTTTGCCTGGTTGGAGGCCTACGGGCCATCCAGCATGCAAGCGCAAATGCGGCTGCGCGTGGCGCGGGCGGATGGTAGTATCATCGTGGATGCAGAGAATGCCCAGCTATTCGAATTGGCCGGGGGAGTAGTTCCGGGCTACGTGCGCCCGGTTGGGTGGCTGGCGAATCACATTCTGCTGCTGGAAGTGGGTTTGCCCGGCATTGACGCTCCCAGCATTGTGAAGTGGGCGCCGGACCCGGCGATGGCAATTGATCCTGCTTTAGGAGCTAATCAAAGCGCCTACCTGACGAACGGTATTGTAGGGGGCATTCTGTATCCCTGATGAACCGAGATCTGATATTCATGGCCCTGGCCCTCTTCACCTGGGGTGTTGGAGAGGGCGCTTATTATATTTTTCAACCCATTTATCTCAAAGAATTGGGGGCTTCACCAATTGAAATCGGCACAATTCTGGGCACGGTAGGGATCGCTATGGGGGCGGCTCACATCCCTGCCGGGTATCTTTCAGATCGGGTTGGGCGGCGCGTGATGATGTGGGCATCATGGATTCTGGGATTGCTGTCAGCCTGGCTGATGGCACTGGCAGGTTCGCTGCCAATCTTCGTCACAGGAATGGTTATATACGGCATTACGGCTTTCGTGATGACACCTATGAACAGCTATGTCACCGCCGCCAGCGGTAAGCTTTCGGCTGGGCGGGCGCTGACAATGATCTCGGCAGCGTATAATCTGGGTGCATTCACCGGCCCATTTATCGGCGGCTATATCGGCGATCACTTCGGTTTGCAAAAAACCTATCTTTTCGCGGCAAGTATCTTTGTCGTCTCAAATATTCTCATTTTTAACCTGCGCCCGCAACCTGTTTTACCCCGCGAACCTGGCACGGTGAAAATTTTGCTCCAGAACCGTGCCTACTGGGCTTACCTGGGTATTATCCTGATTGTGTTTTTCGCGCTGTATCTACCCCAGCCACTTACCCCTAATTTCATGCAAGATATTCATGGATTATCCTACAGCGCAGTCGGCCTGGCAGGTTCGGCAGGCAGCCTGGGTAATGTAGTCATCAATTTAGTTTTTGGATCGCTCAACCCGCATTTGGGATTTTTAATTGGGCAGATTACAATGGCATTGGCGGCGTTCGTTTTTTGGCAAGCTACCGGCCTGCCCTGGTTTATGCTAGCGTACTTCCTGATGGGCGGCTACCGCCTTGCCCGCGCAATGGCCATCGCGCAAATCCGCACGGTGATAAATCCCGTCAATATGGGGCTGGCCTTTGGCATCACCGAGACATTTTCATCGTTTTCGCTAATTCTTGTGCCTCCCATAGCTGGAATAATCTATACCTGGCAGCCTGCGGCGATTTATCCGATCGCGATTTTACTAACAGGGTTTGCTATACTTATCAGTGTGCGCTTTTCCCCGCGTCCATATCACGATTAGAAAATAACATTCGATCCCATACAGAAACTTGTAAACCACACACCCTGGAGGGCAGCATGGAAACGATCTTATTTCTGCAACAACTTGGCGATTGGCTCACCCCGGCCATGAAATTTTTCACATTTTTGGGGGATGAGGAATTCTATCTACTCATCATGCCCGCCATCTACTGGTGCTTTGATACCCTTACAGGCACGCGCCTGGCCCTGATGCTGGTGGTCACCACTGGCACAAATAGCATCTTGAAGTTGACCTTCCATTCTCCGCGACCCTTCTGGGTTTCGAGCGAAGTGCGCGCTTTCACGGCAGAAACTTCGTTTGGCATCCCTTCGGGCCACGCCCAAAACGCCACCACACTGTGGGGCACCTGGGCATCGTCGATAAAAAAACGCTGGGCATGGTATCTGGCGCTGTTTTTTGCCATCATGATCGGCATCTCGCGGCTCTATATGGGCATGCACTTCCCCATCGATGTGCTTTCTGGCTGGCTGGCTGGCGGGCTGATCTTGTGGATTTTCATTCGGCTGGAAAAACCGGTTGGCGACTGGATGAAAAATCAGTCGATTCTTTGGCAGATTCTCATCATCGTGGGGATCGGCGCGGCAATCCTACTGATTGGGAATTTGATGATCGCCAGCCTCGCCAACTGGCAAATACCCTCCGAATGGGTCGCGAATGCCACTCAAGCCGGGGCCGCCCCAGAGCCGCTCAGCCGAGATGGCGTCACCACCGCCGCGGGGGTCTTTCTGGGACTCGCTCTGGGGTTAATTCTGATTCAACGCCGGGGGGGATTCAGCCCCAAAGGGCCTGCTTGGCAGCGCGTTCTGCGCTACCTGCTCGGCATTGTCGGCACCCTGGCAATCTGGGCCGGGCTGAAAGCCGTATTCCCATCCGGCGAGGCATTGCTTCCTCAGGCCTTGCGCCTGTTACGCTACGCGCTGATCGGTTTCTGGGTGACCGCTGGCGCGCCGCTGATCTTCCTGGCGCTCAAGCTGGCTAATCCACCGGAGAAAAAACAAAAAACGCTGCGTTCCCGACGTGCCCGGCAGTAAAACACAGCAATGTCAAATATAAATCTACAAATTTCGCTGCAAACTGCTCGGTGTTTTTCGCTGGCCCATCAGCACCTATATCCACCGCGCCAATTTCGCGGTAAAGCGGGTGTGCTGGAATTCATTCGCCACACAGGCAGCATCCAGTTCGACCCGATCAACGTAGTAGGCCGCAACCCCGATCTGGTGCTGCAATCACGCGTGCGCGATTTTCGCCCTGAAATGCTCGATGAACTGCTCTATGAAGATCGTCAATTGCTCGATGGTTGGGATAAAATGGCCGCCATCTACTGCGTGGAAGATTGGCCGTATTTTGCCCGTCAGCGTGCGCGCATGCAAGCCCGATTTGGAGTCCCATCAGATATCGTCATGCAGGTAGCCCCGCATATTCTCCAGAAAATAGAGCTACGCGGGCCACTTAGTTCACTGGATTTCAAAGACGATAAAAAAACCGAATGGGCCTGGGGGCCAACCAAAGTCTCGCGCGCCGGGTTAGAGGGTCTCTTTTCAATGGGGCAATTGGGCGTGCACCATCGCGTCAATAACCGGCGCTATTTCGAGCGCATCGAAAAACTGTTGCCGGCCACCTTACTCGCCACACCCGACCCCAACGCAGATGAAGCCACCTATCAAGAATGGCATATTCTACGGCGCATGGGCAGCCTGGGGCTAGCGCTGCTCAACGCCGGGGAACACTGGCTAGGGATGATCAACATGAAAAGCCAGCAGCGCCGGGCTGTCATCAACCGGCTGGTGCAGCGCGGCGAGATTATTACCGCAACTGTTACTGAGATTCCCGATAAAACTTTTTATCTACGCGCCCAAGATTTCCCCACGCTCGAACGCGTGCAAAGTGAAACACCCGAGCCGGAAGCCGCTTTCCTGGCTCCGCTCGATAATTTTTTGTGGAACCGCAAAAAAAATACCTGGCTGTTTGATTTTGAATATATCTGGGAAGTCTACAAACCCAAGAAACAACGTCAATATGGATATTATGTTTTACCCGTCATCTACGGCGATAAATTCATCGCCCGCTGCGATTTTACTTTCGATAAAAAAAGTGGGCAATTCACGCTGCAAAACTGGTGGTGGGAGCACAACGTACAGCCCGACGCGCACATGCAAACCGCTCTGCTCGCCGCGCTGGATGATTTTATCACCTACCTGGGAGCGCAAAGTTTTGAACTGGGTGAAGCCATCATAAATGACACAACACTCCAATGGGCCAAAGGTTTTTAAAGACTTTTTATCACAAAGACACAAAGCGCACCAAGTTTTTCTTTGTATGCTTTGTGTCTCTGTGGGGTATCGTTTTTTTGGCGGGCTGCATTCCCGCACCATACTCCCAACCGACGGCCCCCTGGACATTTACACAACTTCGCGCCCTTGATCCTGGCGACACCCCCAACCCCAGCCACGACCTGATTGCACTCTACACCCGCCGCACAACCCACAATCTCGAAATCCGGCTGGATGTGCTCGACCTGAATCTGGCTCAACAGGGGGACCTATTTCTCATGCTGGATTGGCTGCCCGGCGGAGAATCCGCTGAGGGGGGAGGTCGCGCCTGGGATGTCGAAATCGCCATCCCCGCGGGAGAACTGGCCTCCGAGCGGGTGCTGAATCCCCATCTAAACGCCGACCAATTCCCCACCCCGTTGGTGGTGCGTGATCCTCAACTGGATACCATCACCATACGGCTAAACATCCACCAATTACCCCAATTCAACGGCCATTTCTATGCTGCGGCTTACAGCACGATCCCTGGCACCGGAACGAAAACGGATGAAATCGAACCAGTCTCATCCGAAGCGCGTATCACCAGCCGCGCGCCGCTGCTGCTGGCCTTTTGGAACACGATGCCCGCGCATACACCCGCGCAAGCCCTGCGCCGCTGGGATGGCGCACATACCGGCCCGTTGGGGCAGCGCCACGGACTGAGCCATCTACTGGAGGCAGCTGAGCATTCTCGCATTCCGGTTGTTCTACTGGATGCCGCAACGCCTCTCTCGCTGGCTGCGCTGGATATGATGGGGAAAATGCCCCAACTCACAAGCATGCAGTCCCAGGGGCTGCTCGGCCTGTCAGAGACATTGCCAGCGGCTTATTATGGCACATTACCCAATTGGGCGATTGAAACTATCAGCCAGCATAACCGCGCCGCCACAGCCGCATTTGGCCTGAGGGGTTCTCAATTGGTCTATGCTCCCACGCTAACAGCGATTTCAGCGGACAAGCTGCTGATTGCACCCGACACAACCATTGAGACCCTGCAAACGCAAATCTATCGTCATGGCGCGCAGGCCTACTTGCCCCTACCGGTTGCCGGAAATACCTCCCAACAGATTGATTACAACGGGTTGAACATCGAAATCCGACGCGCGTTGATCAACGCCGCGCTCGCCCCCAATAACGCGCGGCCAATTACCGTGTTGGGCGGCGACCTGCCGCACAGCAATTGGGGCGATGCGCATCTCGCCGAGCCAGCGATGGCGTATATCGCCGCGCACCCCTGGATACAAGCGCTGAACGAACAAGATTTGTTGACCCAGCCGCGCCTGGATACACGCATTCTGCCCACATCGAATAATTCAAATGATGCAAATTTTTTCCCGGTATATGCCGCCTTGCACGCCACACCTGACAGCGCCAGCGCTGATTTAGCCTACGCAGCGTTACTCACTTTACTCGCGCCAGCCGACCCACTGCACCCCGATCTGGCTGCACTGCGCGCCAACTATTGGGGTGAAATTGGCATTTGGCTCGCTGCCGCCCACTGGGAACTTGCATCAACACCCTGGCATGATGGTGAAATTTTCACTGATTGCACAACCGACCCAGATTTCGATGGTGAGGCCGAGTGCCTGCTGGCATTAACAGATTATTTTGCCATCATCGACCCCGATGGAGCGCGCCTGAGCCTGCTGCTGGCGCGTCAGGAAGATGGCTCTATCGTACAGCTTGTCGCACCGAGTTCTCAATTTACTGTCGGGTTGAGCGATCCACTGGGCTGGGATTTGGCCGCAGGGGTGCAGGCTGACCCTGGGGTAATTTCAGGCGGGTTTGCCGGCCCGTGGGAAGAGTACCGCGTTGAGCATATTGCTAATGGCATCCGGCTAAATTCAACCTCGATAAGCAAAACTTTTTTGCTCAACGATGAAGGCTTGCGTATGGAATATACTTCTGCAATCCCTGTTGAGACCCAAATTCCACTGGGGGTTGCACCGGAGCTTCGCTTTTCGCCGGGGTGGGCTGAACGCTACGAGAGTGAAGAACTACTTCAGGGGTGGGCCTGGGGAATCAAGGACAATGCACGGGGGTTGATCCAAACTTCGGGCACGCTGACCCACCAAACCTTCCGCGATGATCTTCCCGCGCTTTCACTCCCCGAAAACCCCAACTTTGATTACCCACCGGGGCATTATTTCCCCTTCCCACTAGCCGTGGCAACCGTGCAGGCCGAGGGTACGTTTTGGGTGCAAATTAGCTTGCTGCCTTAACGATATAACTTGCGAGCGCGGATAATTTTTTCGACTGCAGGGGGAAGATATTCGTGGACGGGTAAAGCTGCGGCGATGCGCTGACGCAGGGAGGAGGAAGCAATATCAATGGGCGGGGCGTTCACAAACTGGACTTTGGCGCTGATCCCCTGAAGAAAGGTTTCCAGATGTTCAAGGTTGTATTCTGCCCCCGGGCGTCGCATAACCCCCAACGCGTCACAGGCTGCGAGAAAAGCTTGCGGCGTGTGCCACTGAGGTAAATCACGCAACGAATCGCCACCCATCAGATAGATCAAGAACGCATCAGGGCATGCCTGGCGCAAAAGACGCACCGTATCCACAGCATAATGCGGCGAAGGGCGATCAATATCTACGCGGGAGAGTTGGAATTGAGGGTATGGCGCAATCGCAGCCTGGAGCATCTCCAAACGGTCGGCCAGTGGTGTGAGGGACTGCCCACGCTTGTGAGGTGGTTTTTGGGTCAGCACCCATAGCACTTGGTCGAGGTGCAAGCTACGCAAAGCCGCCTGCGCCAACGCCAGATGTCCGTTATGCGGCGGATCAAAGGTGCCGCCGAAAATGCCAATCCGCGTTATTCCGACCACTCCAATTCGTGATTACCAATATAAACCGTATCGCCAGGTTGGATGCCCGCTTTGCGCAGGGCGGTTTCAATACCCAGCGCGCTCAAGATACGCTGAAAACGGCGCGCCGACTGGTCGTATTCCCAATAGGTCATTAGAGCAGCACGCTCAATAGATACGCCAGTAACGATGAAACCATCGGAAGCGCGCTCAATCTCAAAGGCGCGCGGATCATCCTCCACGCGGTAGACGGGCAAATCTTCGGTTTTTGTGAGCGGAATCAGAGGCAATTCCGTCAGTATTTGTCGGGCGCGAAATAACACTGGCTTCACGCCCGTGCCTGCTACAGCCGAGATGGCGTAAGTTTCGTAATCACGCTTTTCCAGCACTTTCTGCACTTCCGGCCAACGCGCTTGCACATCAGGTAAATCCATTTTATTGAAAACAACAATCTGGGGCTTGGTGGCTAAATCGGGATCAAAGAGGGCCAATTCGCTATTGATTTGAGCGAAATCGAGCAAGGGGTTTTCAGCCATGCCATCCAGCAGGTGAATCAATACACGTGTACGCTGAATATGGCGCAAAAACTCGTGCCCCAAACCTACGCCCTGATGCGCACCCTCGATCAGGCCGGGAATATCAGCCAAAACCAGCGAGATATCCACATCGAGGCGGGCAACGCCCAAATTGGGCTGCAAGGTTGTAAAGGGATAGGGGGCGATCTTGGGGGTGGCATTGGTCACTGCCGATAGCAGCGTCGATTTCCCCGCGTTAGGGGCGCCGACCAGCCCGACATCGGCGATCAACTTCAATTCCAGGCGCAGATTGCGTTCTTCAGATGGGGCGCCCTTCTCTGCGAGACGGGGGGCTTTATTGGTTGAAGATGCAAAGCGGGAATTCCCACGTCCACCACGGCCACCCTTACAAACCACTAATCGGTGATCTTCCAGGGTAAGATCCCCCAACAACTCGCCGGAATCCACATCGTAGACGAGCGTTCCGGGCGGCACAGGGAGAATCAAATCTTGCCCCGATTTGCCACTTTTATTATTTCCACCGCCTTTGGCGCCATCATCGGCAAGGTAATGGTGCTTGTGCCGAAACGGGGAAAGAGTAGTCAGTTTATTATCAACCTGAAAAACCACACTACCTCCGCGGCCGCCATCACCGCCATCTGGGCCACCGCGGGGAACATATTTTTCGCGGCGAAAGTGAACAATGCCTGTCCCACCACGCCCCGAACGCACATATATTTCTACTCCATCAATGAACATTTTATCTCTTCGTTACTCGCAATAATTGGAAAGGCGCAGGCCTCTGCAGCTAAACTTCAGTCAAGTCGGGGCATTTTCGAAGAACATTACCCGGATCGTTGGGAATAAAGAGCTATTATACCATTGGGAAGTTTTTGATACGCCTATGCTATAATTGGGGAATTCTTTCCGCAGATCAGGAGCACCATATGACCAAACAGGATATTCCAGACATCGTTGTCGGACGGCTTCCCTTTTATTTACGCTCGCTACAACGCATGCAGCAAGAAGGCCAGCAAGTTACATCATCCCAGGAACTCGGCGCCCGGCTGGGAGTCTCGGCAGCCCAAATTCGAAAAGACTTGTCCCAATTTGGCGAGTTCGGGAAACAAGGCACCGGCTATAATATTCAATTTCTCAGTAATCAACTACGAAAAATACTAAATCTCGATCAAGTATGGGATATGGCGATTATCGGTGCGGGCGATGTAGGTACCGCTCTAGCCCATTATTCGGGCTTCCGTAACCGCGGATTTCAGTGCAAGATGATTTTCGATAATACCGCTGAAAAAATCGGGAAAACGATTAGTACATTGGTTGTAAAAGATGTCGTTTCTATGGCTGATGAAATTCAGGCTGCCGGGATAAAGGTAGCCATGTTAGCCGTCCCAGCCGATCATGCCCAGGAAGTTACCGATCTGTTGGTTGAAGCTGGGATCAAAGCAATCTTGAATTATGCCCCTATCCAGCTTTCAGTACCTGTAGGTGTCCGTGTTGAGAATATTGATCCAGCAACTCATCTACAAAGGATGTCGTATTACCTGAAATAAAGTCGCAACAACCATAAAGCTTTTCACCCAAAATTTCCGGTATTCTCTCATCTACGAGGCAAAAACCCTACATCGTGGAACCCACGCAGCAAGCTGCGGGGTGTCCAGTAAAACAGAATAAAAAGAGCGAACTTGCAAAAAGTTCGCTCTTTTTATTCGTAAAAATCCATATCGACCAAGGTAGTTTATGCTGGCGGTAGGTTACGTTTTATTTTCGCATAAACACCGGGTTGCAAAGACAATGATGTCCCTTCTGCCACACATGTCTTGGGGTTATCAACAAGATAGGCAGGTACACCCAACTCTTTAGTCAGCAATTTATCAATACCGCGTAGTAAGGATGCGCCACCGCACAGGGCAATCCCTCGGTCAATGATGTCGGATACAAGTTCGGGTGGGGTTTTTTCAAGTACACGCCGGGCCGTCTCAACAACATTGCTCAACACATCCTGTAGGGCTTCAACAATTTCGCCGGTAGTAAGCGTAAGCGGGCGCGGCAAGCCTGTAACCTGGTCTTGGCCCTGTATCTCGATGCTTCTTTCTTCATCCTGCGGGACGGCTGCGCCGATTTCCATTTTGACGCGTTCGGCTGTAGGCTGAGCAATCACCAAACCAAATTTGCGGCGGATATAGGTCATAATCGCATCGTCCAATTGCAACCCGCCCATCCGAATGGTCTCCGCTGAAACAATCCCATAGGTAGCCATAACAGCGGCTTGGGTTGCACCACCGCCCAGACAAATGATCATATTCCCGGTGGGTGTGTGGAACGGCAAATCAACCCCCAAAGCCGCCGCCATAGGTTGATAGATCAAAAAGACATCACGTTTGACCGCTTCCAGCGCGGCTTCATGCACGGCACGGCGCTCAACGCTTGTAACACCATAGGGAACGGACATCATCACCCGCGGACGAAAGATTCGCGCCGGGCTGCTTACTTTGCGGATAAGGTATTCCAATAGCTTCTCGGAAACTTCATAATCCGCGATGACGCCATTCTTCAACGGGTAGGCCACCTCCAGGGTGTCAGGAACACGCCCATACATATCCTGAGCCTCCTGCCCCAGGGAGACGATTTTCAGTTCATCGACCGCGATCGCAACAACTGTAGGTTCTTGAAGAATAACCTGTCCGTCTTCTGCAATACGCGTCCAAATCGTACCCAGGTCAATTCCAATGTCTTTTGAGAAAAGGGCCATCAGGCACTAACCCCGATCTTCCATCATGGAAGGCACTTCCGTACGACGACCCTGACGGTAACGGCGTACAGCATCCAAGCGGAGTTGGGAACGCCGCAAGGCTGCTTCCATTCGCAAGAAAGAATCGGAGTCGGGCGGAGGACCTTCGGCAAGGATTTTTTCGGCACGCCGACGAGCGGCCTCGGCACGCGCAACATCAATCTCGCGCACATTTTCAGCCCGATTTGCCAGCACTGTGATAATTTTGGGTTGAACTTCCACTACCCCGCCAGCTACTGTAAAAATCTCTTCATGGTTTTGTAGGCGCACCTTGATAACGCCAAAGGACAGCGTCGATAACAGCGGCGCGTGGTTAGGGAGTATGCCCATCTCACCTTCTGTGCCTGGCAAAAGCACCGAATCGGCATCACCTTCAAAAATCAAACGGTCTTGAGAAACGATCTCGCAACGAATAGGCATTGTTCCCTTCGCTTATGCAGCCAATTGCTTGGCGCTTTCTACAACATCGTCAATGGTTCCGGCAAACATGAAAGCATCTTCGGGGATGTCGTCGTGCTTTCCGTCCAGAATCTCACGGAAACCGCGTACAGTCTCTCGAATGGGAACATACTTACCCGGCATATTGGTAAATTGTTCGGCAACATAGAAAGGCTGCGAGAAGAAACGTTCCACTTTGCGAGCACGAGAAACAATCAGTTTATCATCTTCGCTGAGTTCATCAATACCCAGAATGGCGATAATATCTTGCAGGTCTTTGTAGCGTTGCAAAACCGCCTGAACCTCGCGGGCAGTTCGATAGTGTTCATCACCCACAATCAGGGGGTCGAGAATACGTGAGGTAGAGGCCAACGGATCAACGGCCGGATAAATGCCCTTCTCTGAAATGGAACGCTCAAGCGCAATGGTTGCATCGAGGTGGGTAAAAGTAGCAACTGGGGCAGGATCCGAATAATCATCAGCGGGAACATAAACCGCCTGCATCGATGTGATCGAACCTGTACGAGTAGATGTGATGCGTTCTTGTAGTTCGCCCATTTCTGTAGACAAGGTCGGCTGATACCCAACCGCGGAAGGCATACGCCCCAAGAGTGCCGAGACTTCAGATCCCGACATACTGAAGCGAAAAATATTATCAATAAACAATAGCACGTCACGGCCTTGATCACGGAAGTATTCGGCCATTGACAGAGCACTCAAGGCCACACGCAAACGTACCCCAGGAGGTTCGTTCATTTGCCCGTAAACCATAACGGTATCTTTCATAACGCCCGATTCGATCATCTCGCGATAAAGCTGAGTGCCTTCACGAGTTCGCTCGCCTACGCCAGCGAACACAGAGTTGCCTTCGTGTTCCATCGCTACCGAACGAATCAGTTCCATAATAACAACGGTTTTACCAACGCCCGCGCCGCCGAAAATGCCAGTTTTACCGCCTTTGGTAAAGGGAGCAATCAGGTCGATTACTTTTACACCTGTTTCGAATATATCCACCCGTGTAGATTGCTCTTCAAATAGCGGGGCTTCTCGGTGAATGGGGTAGTACTCTTCTGCATCTACAGGACCACCCCCATCAACAGGGCGTCCCAAAACATTAAATATACGTCCAAGCGTTGGCAAGCCTACCGGAACCTTAATCGGCGCTCCGGTGGAAAGAACTTCAGCTCCACGTTGAAGCCCTTCGGTTGTATCCATAGCAACACAACGTACCCAATTATTTCCCAAGTGTTTCTGGACTTCCAAAACTTGGGGTTCACCTTCCCCCTGAGGAATTTCGAGGGCTTCAAAGAGACCCGGCAATTGACCAGCAGCGAATTCGACATCGACGACACCGCCTTGAATTTGTATAATGCGGCCTGTAGCTTTAGCCATGCTTACCTCCAAATTATCAATATCAGTGATAACACTGACCCTAGTATTCTAACTTTGCGCCAGGGCTTCTGCACCACCGGCAATATCCAACATTTCACTTGTAATGCTCTGTTGACGCGCTTTGTTATACTCAAGTTGTAAAGCGGCACTCAATTCGGTCGCATTCTCAGTAGCATTCTTCATAGCAACCATACGAGCGGCATGTTCACTGGCCAATGATTCCATCACCGCCTGATAAACTTGCAAAGCCGTGAAACGAGGAACGATCTCATCAAGAAGTTGTTCTTGCCCTGGCTCATAGATATATGTCGCTTCGGGGCCGTGCTGCTCCACGCCAAAAGCCTCCACGCGTCCTTCGCCAGAATCCACTTCGAGGGGGAGGAGTTTTTTGACTGTGGGAATTTGCTTGACCATGTTTACAAAGTCAGTATAAACTAAATAGACTTCGTCTACATTACCTGAGAGAAATTCATCTACCGCCAGGTGACCAATCGCAGACACATCTGCAAATTCCGGGGCTGCCGGGAGATTGCTAAATTCTGCCAGAATTTCCTGGCCGCGACGGAACATTAAATCGCGTCCTTTGCGGCCAATAGTAATAAACTTTGCGGGATGATGGTATGAGCCAAATTTTTGTAGCGTGAATCGAACAATATTGGAGTTGTATGCGCCAGCAAGTCCACGATCTCCGCTGATGAGAACAATCAGTGTGTTTTTAACCTGCTCTCGCTCCGCTAATAAGGGGTGCAACACCCCTCTACCGGGTTGAGCGGCAACATGCGTCAGCACTTGCCATGCTTTAGTTGCATACGGTCGTGTGCGGTACATTGCCTGCATAGCTTTCTGCACTTTGCTGGCGCTTACGGCCTGCAAAGCACGTGTTACCTGGGCAATATTCTTTACACTACGAATACGTAGTTTTACTTCTCGAGCGTTAGCCATTTAGCGCTCCCTGAGTTACTGCCAAGCTGAACGGAAAGCATCAAGTGCAGTGCGCAATTGTTCTTCCGTTGCATCTGTGATTCGTTTATCCTTAACAATTGCTTTGCCAATTTCGGGATGGGATGTTTCCATATAGCGCGCAAGGCTTTCTTCCCATTCGCGCATCCGTTCGAGATCAACTTTATCAGCAAAGCCTTTGGTGCCTGCAAAAATTGCGATAATTTGCTTCTCAACAGCAGAAGGTTCATATTGAGGCTGTTTGAGCAACTCCTGCAAACGCTGACCTCGATTCAGGCGAGCCTGTGTGCCAGCATCCAAGTCGGAACCAAATTGAGCAAATGCAGCCAGCTCACGGAATGATGCCATATCCATGCGCAAACCACCCGCAACTTGCTTCATCGCCTTTGTTTGAGCATCACCGCCCACACGAGATACCGACAAGCCAACATTCACCGCCGGGCGAATACCGGCGTAGAAAAGGTTATTTTCCAGATAAATCTGCCCATCGGTAATAGAGATCACATTCGTTGGGACGTAGGCCGACACATCGCCAAGCAGAGTTTCGATAATCGGCAAGGCTGTCAACGAACCGCCTGTGCCATCTACTTTGACAACCTGATGATCGCCATTATTATCCATTGCCTTCAGCGCTTCATTCGCATAGTGATACGATAATGGCCCCCCGTAGACCTTACCGTCAATGGCATCGCCTGCCTTAGCCAGCAAGTTGGCAAAATCTTTCGAGACAATCACATATTGGTCAGCGAGGCGAGCCGCTCGCTCCAGCAAACGGGAGTGCAAATAGAACAAGTCACCAGGATACGCTTCACGACCCGGAGGGCGGCGCAATAGCAGCGAAACCTGACGATATGCCCAAGCGTGCTTCGAAAGGTCATCGTAGATCACCAGTGCATCGCGGCCCGTTTCCATGAATTCTTCGCCAATGGCACAACCTGCATACGGGGCAATATACTGAAGAGCAGCAGGCTCATCAGCTGTGGCAGCCACCACAATGGTATGCTCCATCGCACCAAATTTTTCGAGTGTGGCGACTGTCCGTGCAATAGCCGCTTTCTTTTGGCCGATCGCGACATAGATACAAATAACATCTTCGCCTTTTTGGTTGATAATAGCATCAATGGCAATTGCTGTTTTTCCGGTTTGGCGGTCACCAATAATCAACTCACGCTGACCACGGCCAATCGGGATCATCGAGTCAATGGCTTTAATACCAGTTTGCAAAGGCGTATCAACGTCCTGGCGCAAAATTACACCAGGGGCGATGCGCTCAATTGGGCGAAAACCTGTCGTTGGCATCGGGCCTTTACCATCAATCGGCTGACCAAGCGCATTTACTACGCGCCCAACCATGGCATCACCAACCGGCACCGAAGCAATCCGCCCCACTGTACGCACAGTCATGCCTTCGCTAATACCAGCATAATCACCCATAATGGTAATACCAACCGTATCACGTTCAAGGTTGAAGGCAATTCCCATAACACCGTTCTCAAACTGTACCAACTCTTGAGAGCGCACATCAGACAAACCGGTCGCTCGTGCAATGCCATCCCCCACTTCTAAAACCGTTCCGATATCACGAACCTCCAGCGCAGGCTGAAAAGCCTCGATTTGCTGCTGTAAGTCTGTAGTGATTCTTTGGATCAGATCAGACATTTTACCTCCTGGTTTCAATCAATTTTTCAATTATTGCGGAAATATTTGATGCGGCATCATCGAGAATATTGCAATGAGGCCGCCAACAATTTCACAGCGATTGAGCATGACAACCACTGAGATAGATATAAGAAAACCCTCTAGGGTGAGGTATCATACCGTGAAACGAATTCCGATTGTGTCTCCGGCCAACATCACGCGAGGGGGTTAAAAGGGTACTCACATCCATGAGGGGCTCTCTACCAAATAAATAACTACCAATATCCCCCAATAGGGATACTAGCGATCAAATAATACCCGAAAGCCATCATATTGTCCAGTTTGATTTAGTATTGGTGCGTTTTTTCACACCTTGAATAGGTATCAGGCCTCATCTGGCGATTGAGATTGAGAACCTTTACCCAAAGCCTGCGATCGTTCATAAGCCGCCCACACTGCGCGCGAGATCGCCGTGCGGAAACCAGCCTTCTCTAGATAGTATAAAGCCGCAGCCGATGTGCCTCCCGGTGAAGTGACCTGGTTTCTTAGGCGAGCCAAATGCACCGGATCTTCACTCTTCCGATAATAATCTACTGAACCACGCACTGTTTGGGCCACCAACTGTTCAGCAATACGCCGCGGAAACCCCAAGTGCACGCCTGCATCCACCATAGCTTCCATGAACATAAATACATAAGCGGGGCCAGTGCCTGACAACGCGGTAGCCATATCCAGATAATATTCCTCACCCAGATAAATTTCTTCGCCCAGCGCGCCTAGCATTTGTCTGGCAATTTGGCGCTGCGCGTCAGAGACCACCGCGGCGGCTGTCCAAACTGTGATACCTTCGCCAATTTGAGCAGGCGTATTAGGCATTGAGCGCACCACATTATCACATTGCAAACCCTGTGAAAGTTTTTCAATGGTTGCTCCTGCAATAATCGACAATACAAATGCCGATGACTTGAGCCTTCCGGAGAGCTCGGGCAAAATCCCTTTAAGCTGTTGGGGTTTGACACACAAGACAATCACATCGGCATTTTCTACGGCTGAAGGATTGTCTGTGAGCGAAGTGATTCCATAGCGATCAGCCAAATCTTGCCCGCGGTTGATACGTGGTCCCGAAACAATGATCTGTTCCGAAGTTGCCACACCACAACGGATAATTCCAGCAATCATCGCCTCGGCCATAACACCAGGACCAATAAACGCAATTTTCTGATGAATTGACAAAATATACCTCCATAAAACTGTACCGGTAAAAACCTGCGCAGAAAGAACTCCCGTCCATTCCAATTCTTGGAATGCTCTCGATCAACTGCGTCACACTTATTTGGCGCAAATCAGGCAAAGTATTGCAACGCCAGGCGAATGCGTTCTTCTACGTCGTCAGGTGCATCTTTCCGGATTGCTTGTACCGCAGCCTGTGCCTCGACAACACTATAGCCCAACACAATCAAAGCTTCCACAACTTGACTGTCCGTATCAGCCATTGTTACCAGCCCATCCAAGTCATCAGTGGCAGTGATACGTCCGTGCAAATGAAGCACAATCCGCTGCGCGGTTTTGGAGCCAATTCCGGGAACCCGTTGAAACACCGCAGCCTGCTCCGAAAAAACAGCCCGGCGAATGGCTGTCGGATTGAGGGTAGAAAGAGTTGTCAGCGCCAGACGAGGGCCAACTCCGTTCACACCAAGCAAGAGAATAAAATATTCGCGCTCTTCGAATGTTGAAAAGCCGTAAAGTGTGAGGGAATCTTCGCGCACCACTAGATGGGTATGTAAAGAGATCGTTTCCCCTTTACTCAGGCTCATGCGAAACTGACCGGGAATAGATACCCATAAACCTACATTGCCCATTTCAATAATAACTCGATCTGCGTCAATCTCAATAACACGACCTCGAACGGTTGCGATCATAGTTTACTCCTGCTATACAAACGCCAAACCAATTCCTGTGGCAGTCATGGCGAGCAAACCTGGTAAAAGCGCTTTGCGCAAAACTGGCGAACCCCCCATCAATGCAATGATGCCCTTGACAACCGTATTCGACATGGTGGCTATGACCACAGCCCGCGAAGCGATATGAAGTTCCACGTCCCCCGTATTGCTGAGTTCTGCCATTGAAAGCGTAATCGCATCCACATCAGCTATTCCGGAGAGCAGACTGGATACCAGGATGCCCGTATCGCCAAAATACATTTGCGCGGCCCGAGAGATGAGCAATACCAGCCCATACAACAAACCAAATTTGATGGCTGATTTCAGGTCAAAGGGGTTTGAGAAACTCATATTCCCTTTTTCGTCGGCTCGCTGTGAAAAAAATAGATACCCACCATACAGCAGACCAACCAAACCGGCAGCCGCCAGAGGTTTCCATACCATTCCGAGGAGTTGCCGGTTGAGTACGCCAACTTCAATAAGCACACGCGAAAACATGACTGTCCAGGCAATCATAATTGCCAGCGCAAAAGGTTTCGATAAATTCGGCTCTCGGCTGCTACGATCTGAAAAACTGAGCGTTACAGCCGTACTGGATACCAAACCGCCCAAAAAACCGGTCAGGCCAATCCCTTGTTCTGGGCCGACGATTTTTATGGCAACGTAACCTAAAAAACTGATACCCGAAATAAAAACAACCATCAACCATATCTTGAAGGGATTCAAAACGTCGAAAGGTGGGGGCAAAAAACTCTGGTTTGGGAGTATGGGCAAAATGATGGCGCTGATCACAGCAAACTGCAATGCGGCAAATATATCTTCGCGTGTCAGTGAGCGAACAAAACGATCTGTTTCGAGTTTCAAGGACAGGAGCGCCGTCGTGGCAATCCCCAACGCCATTGCCAAAGAAAGGTAACCCCAATAACACAAAGCGCCAATCAGCAGGGCAATAATAATGGCAACTTCGGTAGTCAACCCAACAAAACCGCGCCAGGCATCAATGAAGTATGCCACGGCAGAGAAAAGCCCCAATAACAGGATCACCCCGAAAAACGCGAGTGGAGCATCCAGTTGATCGGCGGCCATCGCTGCGAGAGCGCCGACCATCCCCATGAGCGCGAACGTCCGCTCCCCGGCAACAATTTCCTGGCTACGCGAGCTAGAGGCGAATTCGCGTTGGAGGCCAATTAAAAAGCCTATCGCCAGCGCGGCGCCAAAACGTGTGAAGAGTTGTAATTCGGTCATATACCTTATCCCAATAGATCTGCCATCCGATAGCTGTGGATATGACACACAGCAACCGCCAATGCATCAGCGGCATCATCAGGGCGCGGAATATCCTTCATGTTGAGCAGGGCACGGATCATTTGCTGCACCTGATTTTTATCTGCATTGCCGTAACCCACTACAGATTGCTTAATTTCAAGGGGGGTGTATTCAGCAACGGGAATATTTGCCTCTGCCAACGCAAGAATCGCTACACCGCGCCCTTGCCCTACAGTGATCGCTGTACGAACATTGGTCTGAAAAAACAATTTCTCCACCGCAGCCGCATCGGGGCGATGGAGAAAGGCAATATCTTTTAACTGCCGATAGATTTCGAGCAATCGCTTGGGCATCGGTAATTTTGACGAAGTAAGCACTACCCCATAATCTATGGCAATGAGCTGCCCCCCGGCATCTTCGCGCACCAAGCCATATCCCGTTGTAGCGGTCCCGGGGTCAATTCCAAGAACCAGCATCAATTATTATCCTTCATACTGCGCTAAAGCTTCATCAGAGATATTTAGATTGGAATAAACATTTTGCACGTCATCGAGTTCTTCCAGGCGCTCGATGACTTTTAGTACCTGAATAGTGTCTGAGGCACCCAATTCCAACTCCTGGGTTGGGATCATGCGTAAACCGGCTTCATCATATTGAATACTCGCTTTTGCAAGTTCATCATTAATCGATTTGAAAGATTTAATTGGCCCTGTAATTTCAACAATACCTGCTTCCATTTGAACATCATCAGCGCCACCGTTAAGCGCCAGTTCAAAAATAGTATCTTCATCATATCCCTCAGCTGGGAATGTGAAATATGCGGCCTGAGCAAATTGCCAGGCAACCGAGCCGCCTTCTCCCAAACTACCGCCGCTGCTCGTCAGGATATGGCGCAGATCAGCAACCGTGCGATTGCGGTTATCGGTGGCACATTCGATCATGAACGCAACGCCGTGCGGGCCATAGCCTTCGTATACCACTTCTTCATAGGCCGCCGCGCCCTTATCTTCACCGGTACCACGTTTGATAGCACGATCGATATTCTCTTTAGGCATATTTGCGGCTTTGGCTCTCGAAACAGCCAAAGCCAGCGTTGTATTCATATTGGGATCACCGCCACCGTTGCGGGCTGCTACCGCGATCTCACGGGCAAGGCGCGTAAATATCTTGCCACGCTTGGCATCTTCGGCACCTTTCTTTCGTTTGATCGTTGACCATTTTGAATGTCCAGACATGACCTCACTCCTGCGAGCTTGTGACACAAAGTCAGGTAGAAGTAAACGAACTCCTACGGAGCTCAAATAAAGAGGCAAAACCCTGAAAATTCCTATCCCCGCTGCAAGCAGGCGGGGTA
>JACKQG010002444.1_pt1 | contig 24274 bp, 24 predicted proteins | sample 8237621 | NCBI WGS metagenome assembly JACKQG01 (sample SAMN15677084, study PRJNA649215) | marine metagenome | biome: marine; feature: Black Sea; material: saline water; isolation source: suspended particulate matter (SPM) from the Black Sea western gyre | collected 2013-06-09/2013-06-10 | depth... | reverse complement strand
CCTGAAGGTGCTTGTGTTCGAAATCAGGAATGCGATTGGTAGAAACCAGTGGCTTGATGACCTTGACGATAAGCATGATCAGTGAGCCTCCTGAACTTCAGGATCGAGTGTGGACCCTACAATTTCTGCAGGAGAGGTTTGACTTCGATCTCGGATAGTTAAACAGGTATGGAGTAAACCATCACGAACCAGTTCTGAGTATCGATTTGAAATTGCCGAATCAACTCTCTGACAATCTGAAATAGCTCGTTCACGCGCACCAGGAACGGAACTGGAATAATCAAAACGGATCACAACGGGAATAGGCAGATCACGAGAAACATTTAAGCCTTTGAAAATTTTTACACCAACATCTAAATCTGGTGCACCCTCTTCGACGGTGTCCAAGTGAGCAAAATATGTGAGGTTGCGTAAATGGACTTCTTTGAAACCAATGCCGACACCAATAAAACGTTCTGCATGGCCCGCATCTGGATACGAACCACCATGAAGCTCAGTCACGTAATCAATCTGAGAAATATTGTTAGCGATTAAACGAGTAAGCAAGGACACCATTCCCGAGTCCATCGCTCCTGGCGCACCAGATTCAATAGCTTCAGCGATCTGGATCAATGCCTGATCAGGAGACATCGTTGAAGTTACCGCGTAAAGATCTTGAGCAGACACCCATCGATCTAACTGAGTTGAACTGTCGCTTGCGGGTGGATGAACCCTGATCGCATCGGTATCGGTATCGAGTCCAATCAACAGCAAGTCAACGGATGCACCACAACAAAAGCTGTTTTCAACAGCTTGACGGAAGTCAAGAAGCCGCTGATATCCGGCAGAGGCCGCCAATTTGTCGTCACTTCCGTGGGCAGCGCAGCCTTGATGACTGGGATCCAAGGAGCTGAAGTGATAGGTCACAACCTTGAGATAACGGGTGTCTTGGCTGGCAGCGTTAGGGATGGACTCGAGATAACGCCGGTGTTCAGTCTTGACCCATCGGTTAACCGTATTTTCAACGTCAAACATGGCTCCAGCATGGGAGCGGCGACGCACTGAGCTGAACGGAATGCGTAGGGCATAAGCAATGGAATGAGCTAGCCGACCATCCGCACAAGGGGTTACATCAAGGAGATGGAAACCGCAATCAAGCAGAAAGTGCTCAAAAATGTTTGCCGCTTCACTGCCTGAAGAGGCAGCGAGAGGATCGTTCTGAAAAAAGGAATCACTAAAGACACGGTGCGACTCAAAAACACACCACGCATAGAGCGCTCTCATGTCCAAAGGACGAACCCAGGCACGCTCAAGAATGTGCTTAGGAAGGTCAAAGCCAAGTTCCCGACGCGCTAAAAGCTGTGCCTGATCAATAAAGTCAGCGTGATGTTGCAGCGCTGAAATCTTTTGAAGGAGAGGAACGATCCTTTCAAAGCGCCCTTTAACTTCCAGTTCGTAGGCCTGCAAATGCTCATTAGCAACCGGATCCGTTAAGGGATGCCGGCGATTAGAGACCAAACGGTTGGCTGAAGAAACAGTCGTTGATGACTGTCTCGAGCGATTTGAACGGCTCAACAGTGTCCTTGACGACTTTTGATCGCGACGAACCCAGCCAGGTTGTTGAGGTACTGAACGCCTGCTGTCTTGGCTTGTTCTGACACGACCGGCGCCGAGCGTGCCTTGAGCCAAGACAGCTCCCTTCCCCGATGTCGTGAGCGCTCTTCGTCTTTCAAGAGAGGCTGCGCGGGCCGAAAGCGGATTGGGATCAGCTTGCGTGGGCTCAGAGAAAGCCGAAGACTCGGCTCTCTCTTCTTGCAGCTGACGTCGCGTCGGAGCGGAGGGGGACAGAGGTCGCCCGCCGCGGGAAGGCACAGAGCGGACCATCAGTTGATCAGCCCCGTGCTCCGCCTGAGACGGTAATCAGTGAACCCTTAGAGGTATTGCCACTGGAACCCGTTACGCGACTTTCAGGCCATTCAGACTGCTCGTTGCGCTTTCGTTCGAAGGGGGGCATGGCTGCCATCGCGCCAGAGCGACTTGGATTCCGACGACGAGCCGAGACTCCTTCGGTCCCTGTTACGTGTTCACCACGATCCCAGTCATCACCAGTGACTTTGGTGGACGAACCTTCACCGGTGACCCGAGAAGCAGGTTCTTGAGCCGCGACTTCAACCTCAGGGGTGGTGGGTTGAAATTGACGTTGACCTTGACGTTGGCCTTGTCGTTGGCTGTGAAGCTCCTGAAATTCGCGATTATCGAATCGGAATTGTTCCGTGCCGGTGATTTTGCCACCGGCCAAATCAAAAGGGCCTGTAATACGGCTGCTGTCTTCGTAAGCGGTACCAGTAACGCCTTTGCTGGTCTCACGCTGTTGCTGTGCAGCACGGGCAGGAGAAACCACGCTGAATCGAGTCCAACTCGACCCTTCTGGTGATTGCCCATGCGTATCTGTTCCTTGGGGTGCCTCAGCACCACAAGCTGCTGAGAGCTGATCGGAACCGATATAAGGCGTACCGGTCACAGTTTCACAAGCGCCGCGTTCGCCGCCTGTCATCACTCCTCCAATACCTGGTTGCAGGCCTGTCATCGGGGAGGAAGGTGTACCGGGGCGGACGGGAGTCCGTTCGCGGATCGCCTGAACGGCTGAGTTACCGCAGTAATTGCTGGCTTGCTCGAGACCTGCGTAGGGCGTTCCTGTTACTGCTTTGCACGTACCGGGCTCGTCTCCTGTTACGCGCTCCGAACGTCCAGTCTGGGTTCCACTTACTACAAGATTGCGGTTGGTGACGCTGAAACCCACTTTGGAAGCTTCTGCTTCTTGCTTGGATCCACAGAAAGTAGAGAACTGTTCAGAACTGAGGTACTGATTTCCAGTGACGCGGTGGCAAGAACCAAATTCATCGCCAGTTACCGCCGATGACCGGCCAACAAGAGTGCCAGTAACACCTGTTCCAGAAAGGGTTTCAGATAAACCAACCTTGGTGGCTGGGCGTCCTTCGGGCAGAGGCTCAGATCCAAGATATTGATCACCCGTCAGGCTGCGGTTTGCGCCGGCCTCATTACCAGTGACATTGGAGGCCTGGCCAACCATGACACCACTAATGGGCCTGCCCTGTTGGCTTTGGCTGTGGCCAACTTTGCGAGGCGAGGGGTTCGTGCCTCCGCAATAAGCAGCACTTTGGTTCGCCGAAATGTATTCCGTACCTGTAACGCTTTTGCAGGTGCCGGGCTCATCCCCAGTCACTTTCTCCGAGCGACCAACCTCGTTGCCTGTGACCCGATTGCCATGGCTGGTGGCAGACACACGAACCTTGGCGGGTGTCGTTGGCGTTGGAGCGCTCTTACAGAAAGTCTGAAAGACCTCTGCACCGAGATATTCAGTACCCGTAATCGATCGACAGGTGCTGGCTTCGTTGCCCGTCGTCTTGACGGAGCGATTCGCCTGAGTGCCAGTCACAGTCTGGCCTCCAGTGGTCTCTGACTCACCCACCTTCCAGTGAGCATCAGCGGAAGCGGCTTGCTTGGATCCGTTCCGATTTGGGCCAGTTGGACGTGTGACTCCAGCGCTTTGCTTGCTACGAGCTCCAGACTTCGCACGAAGCTCACGCACTTGCTGAGCCAGCTCTCGACTGGTGAGGTCAGGATTCGCCTGACGGGCCACTGCAGCAGCGCTTGTGGGTTGTTTACCAGCTGTTTTCCCGTGTTTAGACATCGCATCACGACGAGCCAAAACCAGTGCACGGCTCGGATTATCAATGGCACGACGCTTTGGAGCTTTGCTGCGGCGGGAGGGACTTTTGGTTGAAAGATCGACAGATACCGCCTGACGACTCAGGCGCGTTGGCGGTTCAGCTGCAGGGACTGGTGTGGATGTCGTTGTCGATGTATTGCGAGCGACCTCAGCTCGATTTCTATCTTTGGTTGTATCTGCTGATTTCCCACGACGTGAAAGGGCGTCTCGGCGAGCCAGAACGAGCTCACGGCTTGGTTGGCTAACGGGTTTCACCCGAGAACGATGGGACCCTGAAGAAGAGCTCAGTGTTTGATGTCTTGGTCGCTCTGAAGCGACGGGGGTTGCGGCTTGTGAAGGGGCTGCCGCAATTGGATCTGCGTTGGTGCGCGTCTTACGGGCATCGTCGGCCGACCGAACGCGATTCGCACCTGCTGAAACAGCAACGGATGCCTTTTTGCCAGCAGTGGTGAGAGCCTTACGGCGCTCGAGTGCTAGTTCGCGACTAGAGAGTCTTGCCATGTCCGCCCGAGAATGTCGTCGTGAGTTGAAGGGAACAAGTCCCTACAGGAATTGTTGAGCCCTGATCTAGTCAGGGCTCGAAATCGTGAAGCCGAAGGATCAGCGTCCTTCGAAAACCACGAAGCAGGAACCTTGGCCCTGGGTGTAGGCGTCGTAGCCAACGATGCGAACGTGATGGTCGGGGTATGCACGATGGCAAGCCTCGAGTTCACTCACAACAACGTTGAGGTCCTTCTCACCAAAGAAGGGGAGCTTCCAATAGGACCAGTAAATGGCCATGGAATTGGAAGGATGGACGTGCTCAACGAGTGGGCTCCAACCTTGGGCAATGATGTAGGCGATCTGGTCATAGATCTCGTCCTGAGTCATCGGCGGAAGGAAGCCGAATGTCTCCAGGGTGGCGACTGTTTGGTAGTCACCCACGGTGCTCTGAAAAGGCATGGGGATCACGCTTAAAAAAATGGTTTGGCCGGATCAAATTTTTCCGGCCGGAGTCATATCGAGGTTCGGTTAAAGGGTGAACAAGTCACCCCTTGCACCGATCACTGAACGTCGAGCTTGTCGACGGTGTCGAACTCAAACTTGATCTCCTTCCAGGTCTCGAGAGCGATGGCCAGCTCAGGGCTGTGCTTACCGGCTTCCATAAGGATGTCGCGGCTTTCTTTCTCGATCTCACGACCAGCGTTGCGTGCCTTAACGCAGGCCTCGAGGGCCACACGGTTGGCAGCAGCACCAGCTGCGGAGCCCCAGGGGTGACCGTGGGTACCACCACCGAACTGAAGGACGGAGTCGTCTCCGAAGATGGCAACCAGTGCTGGCATGTGCCATACGTGGATACCGCCGGAAGCAACGGCGAACACACCAGGCATGGAACCCCAGTCCTGATCGAAGAAGTTGCCGCGGCTGCGATCTTCAGGAACGAAGGATTCGCGGAGTTGGTCGATATAGCCGAGGGTGGTCTGACGATCACCTTCCAACTTGCCGACCACGGTGCCGGTGTGGAGTTGGTCACCACCTGACAAACGCAAACATTTGGCGAGAACGCGGAAGTGAATGCCGTGCTTGGGATGACGGTCAATCACAGCGTGCATCGCACGGTGAATGTGGAGCAGCATGCCGTTCTTACGACACCACTTCGACAAACCGGTGTTGGCTGTGAAGCCACCAGTGATGAAGTCGTGCATGATGATCGGCTGATTGAGTTCTTTAGCGAACTCAGCGCGCTCATACATCTCTTCGGGAGTATTAGCAGTCACGTTGAGGTAGTGACCCTTGCGCTCGCCCGTTTCCTGTTCAGCAATCTTGATGGCTTCCGCAACGAACTCGAAGCGGTTCTGCCAGCGCTGGAAAGGCTGAGAGTTGATGTTCTCGTCGTCTTTGGTGAAGTCCAGACCGCCGCGAAGGCACTCATAGACAACACGGCCATAGTTCTTACCGCTCAAGCCAAGCTTTGGCTTAATGGTGCAACCCAGAAGAGGGCGGCCGTACTTGTTCATCCGGTCACGCTCAACGGCAATACCGTTTGGCGGGCCTGCGCAGCACTTGATGAACGCAATCGGGAAGCGAATATCTTCCAGACGCAGGTGGCGCAGAGCTTTGAATCCGAACACGTTGCCGACCAGAGAGGTCAGAACGTTGGTGATTGAACCCTCTTCGAACAGGTCGAGGGGATAAGCGATGAAGGCATAGAACGCCTCCTTGTCACCAGGAACGTCTTCGATGCGGTAGCAACGCCCTTTGTAGAAGTCGAGGTCGGTGAGGAGCTCGGACCACACAGTGGACCAGGTACCAGTTGAAGATTCAGCGGCAACAGCAGCTGCAACTTCTTCTTTAGGAACACCTTCTTGGCCGGTGCATTTAAAGCATGCCAGCAGGTCGGTGTCTAGGGGAACGTAATCAGGAGTCCAGTAAGTGTCTCTGTACTCCTTGACGCCAGCGTCGTACTTCTTGCTCATGGATTAATCCGTTAAGTCGGGTAGGGAAATGAGAGGCTCAACCCCATCAGGGGGTTAACAGCTGATCTCAGTCCTTCTGTCCGAGGAAGTTGCCGTTGCCAAGTGCTGGCTCAACTTCGCGATGAGGGCGAGCAATGATGTGCGCCGCTACGAGGCCGTCGCCGACACGTTCGCAAGCGTCTGCACCTGCACGCACTGCCGCGTTCACTGCACCAGTTTCGCCACGCACCAAAACGGTGACGTAGCCACCGCCGACAAATTCACGACCAATCAGGCGCACTTCAGCAGCCTTGGTCATTGCATCAGCTGCTTCGATCGCTGGGACCAGGCCGCGTGTCTCGATCATGCCGAGAGCGATACCCATGGTTTCGTTAGCCATTGCCTACCGAGTAAGGGGGGTGGAATGTTCGCCCAGGACATTGGTCTGCCGGAGGGCAACTCGTCAAGCGGTTTGGGCTCTTTTCAAGATCATTGTCCATACTGAACCTCATAAGCATTACTGATCACCCTTGCCCGCACTGATCTGAAGCCCTGTGCGGGTTCGGGTGAGCACACCAACACAAGCGGTGGGCAAGGGAGGTCAAACTCCATATCTTTGCCCACGAAGCAAAGTTTTTCGCGCAAGCGGAGTGGAATGTTCAACCCAGCTGAGCTTCATTTTCGAATCTGATCGATATTTTTACCCTTACCCCACACAATGGGACTCACTCGATCCCCTTCAGTGCTCACACTGACGATTGCTAGCGGCAATCCAAGCAAAGTTGCTGAAATTGAGGCGATGCTCGGGCCTCTGCCACTCACGGTGGTGCGCCAACCTTCAGAGCTCGATGTTGAAGAGACTGGTACGTCCTATCTCGAAAACGCTCTGCTCAAGGCTTCTGCAGCCGCACAGCTCACAGGGACCTGGGCTCTGGCAGATGATTCCGGGCTAGAGGTTGATGCCCTGAATGGGGCTCCTGGCCTCTACACAGCACGCCTCGCGCCCACGGACGACGAAAAAATCTCCAAGTTGCTGCGATCCATGGCTGATCAGCCTTATCGCAGCGCTCGTTTCCGCAGCGCAATGGTGCTTTGTTCCCCAGATGGAACCTCGATTGAAAGCTCGGAAGGGATTTGTTGGGGTGAACTACTCAAATCTGCTGCCTACCCAGGTGGTGGCCTGGAGTCACTCTTCTGGCTTCGCGAAACACGATGCAGCTACGGCGAAATGACAGCAGCCCAACTCAGTCGGCTTGGAAGCCGCGGAAAAGCAGCGAGAGAAATGGCTCCTCGCTTACGTCAGCAATTAGGTGTCCGTTGAGCACCACCTCGATCGTGAAAGTGGATCAGTTGGCTAACGCCTTCACCTTGCTGAACAATTGCGATTGATCGTTTCAATCGCCCGCATCGCCGCAGCCGCAGCCTCCTCAACATCACCTTCTCTCCCCGCAAGGGTGAGGCGTCCAAACGCCCCAACCGCTTTCACATCCACCAACGTGATGTTCGAGGACTTTTCAGCTTCATTCGCAGCAATCAGAACGTAGCCAGCAGGTTCTGTCTCGAGAATGAACATGCTCATTCCTGCTTCGATCATCGATCCCCTGCGGTTCAAACGATTGATGAGGACGGCATGATCAGGGGTGATGGCACGAATCACTTCTGTCCAACTGACATCGGCAGGGGTTCGTCGTTCAATCGCACTGCCAATCGCTTCAAGGACCACATCACCGGAGTGGATCACCGTGCTCTGGTCTCGGTGATAGAGAGCCATGGAGCCAAAGGCACGCTCAACCACCATTTGGCCAAGACGCACATTGCTGGCCTTGAGAGCAATATCTGTGACTCGATGCACCGCCATCCCTGGGGAGACTTCCATCCACAGACAGGCATCACCTGGGATCGGCAAAAAACCCTGACTCACCGTGCCCATATAGGCAGCGAGTTGGGGTTGAAGAGAGTCGAGAAAGACATAAGTGCGCAGCTCAATGGACTGCACATGGCTGTTTTGTCTCAACAGCCGTGGGGATTCGCTGTCGGTGGTGACAACACAGCTAGCTCCACTCGCCGAGGTATGCACCTCAGTTCCGGTGACGAGAGCGCTTCCGCCTACTCGCCGCTCCCGGGCATCGAAGCTGGCGAAGCGATTCATTGCGGCGATGTTACCGGAAGGAAGCTCACAAAATGCGTCTCACGACTTGCATCAACCAACGGAACCGATACCGTCCGCGCAAATCGGGAGTGCAGCATGGCAGCCAATCAAACCCATAGCCCAGAAACAACCTCCTTGAGTTCTGAGCTCAGCGCCGAGCAAGCTCTGGGAATGATCGGAATGGGCTTAATGCAAAAGCTCAATCAGGAAGGCCCCGGTCGTTGGATTTGGAGCGATGCTGAAGATGGTGGTGCTGCCAATCTTGTTGAGCTGCGCCAGAGACTCGAACTGACATCTCTTGCGATTAAGACAGGGGCTCCGTTGAGTACGGCGGAAGTTACCCAATTGATTGGGATCCGACCAGGTTCGGAACAAGTTGAAAGAGGAGGCGTTCGCGCCACACGTTTGAGCAGAAACGTGTGGCGTCTAACCCAAATCGGCATGGATTCATCTCAGTCAACAAGTGGATTCGGAGACGATCGTTTCCGTCGTCGCCTTTGAACCGCTCCGTTGATTGAAATCATTCGGAATCAGCGTTTTCGGGGGCCTTCGTTCTTCGACTTATCCCAAGAGCCAGCATCGTTTGCATCCGTTAGCTCTTTAACTTCGAGGCCTTGGTTTCGGCATGCTGCTCGTGAGAAGCAAACACAGGCTGAATTGAGAGCTTTGGAGTTTAGTTTCAGCCTGATCAAGCGTGGCGAGAGCTTCCTTTAGCGACTCACCAGCCTCAGCAGTTGCTTTACACACGAGAGCGGAGTCTGTCCAACTGGAAATCAACACCGATCCCGAAGATTTTTGTTAGGTCTGAGCACTACGTGATTCTGGCGTCATCGTGACGTATAGAACCTGGCTTAAAAGGGATGAGCGTGAATCTGCTCAAGGAAACAGGACCACGGGAGGTGTTCTGTGGTCTGACATCGATCGTCTGGCTGCACCGCAGGATGCCTGATGCATTTTTCTTGGTGGTGGGCTCACGCACCTGCGCCCATTTGATTCAAAGCGCTGCTGGCGTGATGATTTTTGCTGAGCCTCGCTTTGGAACAGCGATCCTGAGCGAGCGCGACTTAGCAGGCCTCGCCGATGCTCAAGACGAACTGGATCGCGTCTCTCGTGAGCTTCTGGAACGAAGGCCCGAGATCCGCACCTTGTTTTTGGTGGGGTCATGCCCCAGCGAAGTGATCAAGCTGGATTTGGCGCGGGCAGCAGAACGGCTCAACGATGAGTTGAGAGGCCGAGTGCAAGTCGTGAATTATTCGGGGAGTGGAATTGAAACCACGTTTACCCAAGGAGAAGACGGAGCACTTTCAGCCTTAGTTCCCCTCCTGCCCTCAACAGATCAACGCCAGCTGTTGATGGTGGGAACGCTCGCCGATGCCGTCGAGGATCGCCTCATTCACCTCTTTGGTCGGATTGGCATCGACTCGGTTTGCAGCTTGCCCCCTCGCAAGTCCACCGAACTGCCCGCTGTTGGGCCAGGCACAACGGTCTTGTTGACGCAGCCGTACCTCACGACAACAGCACGCTTGCTTCGCGATCGTGGTGCTCGCGTCCTGACCGCTCCCTTCCCTTTGGGTGCTGAAGGAAGCCGCAGCTGGATGGAAGCCGCAGCGAAAGACTTTCAAATCAACGCAGATCAAGTCGCCTCCGTGCTCGATCCTCTGGTAGCTCGCGCCCAAAGCGCTCTAGCTCCACATCGAGAAATCCTGAATGGCAAACGAATTTTTCTGCTGCCTGAGTCTCAACTCGAACTTCCGCTGGCTCGTTTCTTGCAGAGAGAATGCGGCATGGAACTGGTGGAAGTAGGGACGCCCTACTTGAACCGCGAGCAGATGGCTGAGGAGCTAGCTCTTCTCCCTGAGGGCACCACTGTCATGGAGGGGCAGCATGTAGAGAAGCAACTGGATCGCGTCCGTGCCGCTCAACCCGATCTCGTGGTCTGCGGCATGGGGCTTGCCAATCCGCTCGAAGCGGAAGGAATCGCCACCAAGTGGTCGATTGAATTGGTCTTTAGTCCCATTCATGGCATCGATCAGGCCGGAGAGCTGGCCGAGTTGTTCTCCCGCCCGCTCAGACGACGCGAACTCATTCGCCAAGCGCTGAACCCGCCCAGTAGCGCCCCCATCGACTCTGACCCTGTTCACGCCTAAAGCCATGCAACTCACCCTCTGGACATACGAAGGACCACCTCACGTCGGTGCCATGCGCATTGCGGCATCAATGGAAGGTGTCCATTACGTGCTGCACTCCCCCCAGGGCGACACCTATGCCGATCTCCTGTTCACGATGATCGAGCGGCGAGATCAACGACCTCCCGTCACCTACACCACCTTTCAAGCCAGAGATCTTGGCGGTGACACCGCGGAACTGGTGAAGCGCCACGTCAGAGAAGCGGTTGATCGCTTCCAACCCGATGCCCTCCTGGTTGGCGAAAGCTGCACCGCGGAATTAATCCAGGACCAAGCCGGCGCTTTAGCGAACAGCATGGGATTGAGCATGCCGGTCGTGAATTTAGAGCTGCCGGCCTACAGCAAGAAAGAGAATTGGGGTGCAGCAGAAACCTTCTATCAACTGATTCGTACTCTGCTGAAAGATCAGGCTCCTGCTGAGCTCACGCATGACCCCAAGGCATGGCAGCAGCAGGGACGTCGTCCCCGCGTGAATCTGATGGGTCCTTCGCTGCTCGGCTTTCGCTGTCGGGACGATGTCCTCGAAATTCAACGGCTGCTAAGCATGCATGGCATCGACGTGGGGGTGGTCGCTCCGTTGGGAGCCACGGTGGCAGATGTGCATCGACTCCCAGAAGCCGACCTCAATGTGTGCCTCTACCCAGAGATCGCGGAATCCAGCTGCGCTTGGCTCGAGCGCAGTTTTGGAATCCCATTCACCAGCACCGTGCCGATTGGCATTGGCGCAACCCAAGACTTCCTTGTTGAAGTTCACAATCTTCTGGGGATGACACCACCTTCCCCCCAAGCGGGAATTCGTCAGTCCAGGCTGCCCTGGTACTCCGAATCTGTCGACTCCACCTATCTCACAGGGAAAAGGGTGTTCATCTTTGGAGATGGAACCCACGCCTTGGCAGCAGCACGGATTTGCAAAGACGAGCTCGGCTTTGAAGTGGTTGGCCTCGGCACCTACAGCAGAGAAATGGCTCGACCCGTGCGAGCGGCAGCGAAAGCGATGGGACTTGAGGCCCTCATCAGTGATGACTACCTCGAGGTCGAGGCAGCGATGGCCGCAGCAGCACCAGAACTGGTGCTCGGCACCCAAATGGAGCGGCACAGCGCCAAACGCCTGGGCCTCCCCTGTGCAGTGATCAGCACACCGATGCATGTCCAAGACGTGCCGGCCCGCAACAGCCCTCAAATGGGCTGGGAAGGCGCGAACGTGATCTTCGACAGCTGGGTGCACCCGCTGATGATGGGCTTAGAGGAACATCTCATCGGCATGTTCCGGCACGATTTTGAGTTCGTGGATGGCCATCAAAGCCACCTTGGCCATTCGGGAGGGTCTGGAGCTGCTGCAGAAACGGAGGGGGCGGTCAGCACCCTCAAGGACGAGCTGGTCTGGACTGCGGATGGAGAAGCGGAGCTGAAAAAGATCCCCTTCTTCGTTCGGGGAAAAGTACGCCGAAACACCGAAACATTCGCCAAATCCAAAGGCCGAAACCAAATCGACAGCGAAACCCTGTACGACGCGAAAGCCCACTTCAGCGCCTAATTACCAAACAAACCATTTTGGCTTCAATTTCCTACCCACAACAAGGCATGATCGGCTGAGTCTTTTTACTCAATGATCGAGCTATTTTCACGCCAATTCACTCAATCCTTGTCAGTATTTCAACACCATCAGTCCTGATGTTTCGATCACGAATTGAAAGCTGACTGTTCAACCTTGCTGAAGTAAAAATGAAAACAACACCCACGAAGCAGGTCTCTGCATGACCACAACTCTCACCCGTCCGGCGGACGGTGACGGCAGTGTTCAGGTTCATCAGGAGCCAGGGACAAAAATTGAGGAGGGAGCTCTTGTCATTGCCGTCTATGGCAAAGGCGGCATCGGCAAATCCACTACCTCTTCCAACCTGTCTGCCGCGTTTTCAAAACTAGGCAAACGCGTGCTCCAGATTGGCTGTGACCCTAAGCACGACAGCACATTCACCCTCACGCACAAAATGGTGCCAACGGTGATTGACATTCTCGAAGAGGTGGACTTTCACAGCGAAGAGCTCCGCCCCGAGGACTTCATGTTCACCGGATACAACGGTGTGAAGTGCGTGGAAAGCGGAGGACCACCCGCCGGAACCGGTTGCGGCGGCTATGTCACCGGCCAAACCGTGAAGCTGCTTAAGGAGCACCATCTTCTCGAAGACACCGATGTGGTGATCTTTGACGTGCTGGGAGACGTGGTTTGCGGTGGCTTCGCTGCACCGCTTCAACACGCGAACTATTGCCTGATCGTGACTGCTAACGATTTTGATTCCATCTTCGCGATGAACAGAATCGTGCAGGCGATCCAAGCCAAGGCAAAAAACTACAAGGTTCGCCTCGGAGGAGTGATAGCCAATCGCTCTGTTGGTACGGACCAGATCGATAAATTCAATGCACGTACGGGCCTGCGCACGATGGCTCATTTCCAGGATGTGGACGCTATTCGACGTTCACGCCTGAAGAAATGCACCATTTTTGAAATGGATGAAAATGAGGAAGGAGTGAAAGCTGTTCAAGAGGAATACATCCGACTCGCGAGCAATATGCTCCACAATGTTGAACCCCTAGAAGCCGTATCCCTGAAAGACAGGGAGATCTTTGACCTTCTCGGTTTCGACTAATTAGAGACCCACGAGTTTCATCGAAAGCTCCCAAACCCGACGGGCGACATCTGGGTTTGTCGCCTTGTCAGACAGTTCTTGACTGAACTGTTTGCCATCTTTCTTTTGACGGTTTCCCCAACTCCAATGCACACCAGATTGGTTGAACTCGGGATTCGCCACCACCATTGCGACCCGTTCACCAGCTAGAGCCTGAGAGACATAACCGCCCGTAATCTTTTTCTGGAACCAAGGGAAGATCACTTGAAATGCTTTTGGGGTGTTTCGAAATAACGGAGTATCAGCGACACAACCGGGATAAAGAGACGTGCAGCTAATCCCGGTGTCCTCGTGGATCCGTCGATGCAGTTCCTGGGTGGTGATCATGTTGCACAGCTTGCTGTCTTTGTAAGCCTTGCCTGGCTTAAACACCTGTCCACTCGCCATCGAAACCGGATCTTGAAAGCCAGCTTCGAAACCTGAGAGATCACCAAGATCAGCCGGCGCTGGTATTGGGATTTTGCCGCCAAGTTCCTTCGAATTAGCAGTCACAGTGCCAAGAATCACAATCCTTTTCGAGGGATGCTGTGAGGCTTTGATGCGATCGAGCAGCAACTGAATCAACAAGAAATGACCCAAATGGTTCGTGGCCATCGACAATTCGTAACCCTGCGGCGAACGCTTGGGCTGTTTCAACTTGGGGTCATAGACCGCCGCATTACAGACCAGCGCATCAACCCCATCCGAGAGGTTCTCAACCGCATGACGGACACTCTCTAAATCCCCTAAATCCATCAGGATGTGCTGAAGTCGATCGCGAGGAATACCAAGCTCATCAGCAGCTCCAGCAGCTCGCTGAGGGTTGCGATTGGCCGTAATTACGGTCCAACCCTGTCGGATCAGGGCATTTGTGGCATTCAAGCCCACACCAGAGGTTGTTCCCGTAATGAGAACGGTGCCGGGTGTTCCCATCTTGATCAGCCCTTATCTGATTCCAGTCTGACCTTTCAAGCGTTGATGCGAATGCATCGCATAAAGCCAGGAATTCTCTAGCGCCAGATCACGCGAAGACGGTTTGGAGCAATCCACTGATCCTGTTCACCCATCAGGCGATCTCTTCCACCGAGGGTGAACAAACGGTCAAAACGTTGCTGCAGGCCATGAAGCTTGTTGGTCTCAACATCCACAACAGCGGCAAGCTCTCCATGGCGGTCTAAGCGCTCCTGGTAAGCCATCGAAAGCCTGACAAGACTGACCCCACCAAGGCTGATCAGACCAATTTTCACAGCCAGTGCAAGTCCGCTGCAGAGCATATCTCTGCGATCGCCCTGATTTTGAATCAGGGCAGCCCGGGTCCCAGCATCGACCTGTTCCCTCGCGGAGCGATCAGATGACCTGGATCGTTGTCGTATTGGCGATGAAGCTGCCTTAGCCATGTCCGCTTGTAACGCAGCGTACAAAGACTGCAAGAGCCCATCGCTCAACCAATACCTGAGTTCACGCCCGATACAAGCTCACACAAAGGCGCACGGCCAACACGCCGGCATGGGCAGCCACCACTAGGGCGATCAAAACTTCAGCTTGAGTAATAGAAGTGACCATGATGGATTGATAACGCTCCACCATTCTTTCTCCTCACCCCCTCTACAAGCCATCATTCGCAAAGGCCTGTCACACCATCATGGATGCCCCAAGTCGTAAGCAACCGGTTGTTATCGATGCCGTTGCCATTCAAACGCTTGATCTCAGGGCGCTGAACCCATGGATGGAACGGCCGCTCATCAACCTTCTCGGCGATGGTGCAGGGTTAGAGCTCCAGTACAACTGGCCACGGGATGCCGATGATCCCAGAGAGCTGAGTGAATGCCCAGAGCCCCGTCTTTGGGCGCTCAGGGCAGATGCCGTTTACCCCTGGCTTCCCCTAGTGCTGGAACGCTCTGGCGGAAGCCTGATCCAACATGTCGCGATGGTGGTTCCCCACGACTTCAGTCCAAGTGAAGGGATTCGCTTCGACCCTCAGGCCCTGGAGATCTGGATCACCCACCGGTTCATGCTGCTCGATCACCTGGGACAACACCTTCCTCAATCTCAGCGGGGGAACTTGCTCCAGATGGCGGCCACCATTGGCTACGAGGTGGATGCAGCGTTCTGGACCCTCCTTGATCAACGCTGATGGAGATCACACCGTGGATGGTGATCGGCTTCCTGCTGGCCGCCTATTCGGTGACTGCCAATGATTCGCTACAGACCCTAGGGAGCTACCTATCGTCCAACGAACATCGCACTCCCAAAGGGGTGCAAATGATGTTCGTCTGCACGATGACAGCCATCGTGTTGATGGGGGGCTGGTTCATCAACAACGGGGAGCCGGCATGGGGGCGTCTCGCATCATTTCCGCAGCCTGATTGTTTCACCTGGGCCTACCTCATTCCACCTATCGCAGTGCTGGCCCTTACGGCCTGGGGGGCTCCTGTGAGCACCTCCTTTCTTGTGCTCTCAGCATTTGAACCGGGGAACATCGGCACGCTTGTTGAGCGATCTGTCTCGGGGTATCTCCTCGCCCTCAGCCTGGGGCTTGCCGTATGGGGGCTCGGCTTAACGCTGCTCGAGCGCTTGTTCAAGCCAAACCATCAGCCCAGCTCCAACATCACCTCCGATTTCAACAGACTCTGGTACGGCCTTCAGTGGTGCTCAACGGGGTGGTTGTGGAGCCTATGGCTGATGCAGGATTTAGCGAACATCTTTATTTTTTTACCGCGAAGTCTTGGATTGATTCCGATGCTGCTTTGCACCGCAGCACTCTGTTTAGGACTGTGCGCATTGGTCGCCTTTGGAGGGGGACCAATTCAGGGCGTACTGCGATCCAAAACCAACACAGCGGACCTGCGCTCAGCCACCATGATCGATCTCATGTTTGCGATCTGTCTGCTGACACAAACTCAGCTCAGCAACTTTCCCCTGAGTACAACTTGGGTTTTTCTCGGATTGCTAGGCGGCCGAGAGATTGCCCTGGCGTTGAGACAACGATCAGCCGAACACGACGGTTCAACACAAGCTATTGCTCAGCTCAGCAAAAATCTGAGCCAAGACATCTGGAAAGCGGGAGTTGGCCTGATCGTGAGCCTGATGATCGCTGTGGGCATTCAGCCACTGATCGCCCTCACAACCAGCTGAGCACCCACTGAATCAACCGATCAGCGCAAGCTGGAATGCTCTTCGGGCACTATCCAAAGCCAACAGGATCGCTAGCCCACGCAGCATCCAGGCCAGCCGATCAGCCCTCACGTCATCCAAACGCGATGCGCTCCACTGAGCCCCCACTGCAGCCACTCCACCCAGAATCAGGCCCAGCGTGGGTTGCCCTCTCCCTTCAGATAGGAACTGAAGCGACGCCGCCGCGGTGGAACAAGCCACTGCCACCGTGCTGAATCGGATCGCAAGTCGAATCGGCACTGCCAACCCACGCACCATCACGGGCACCATCACGAGCCCGCCACCTAAGCCCAGCATTCCGCCGGCAAATCCTGCCAAACCTCCCACGCCTGTGAGTCCTGGCAGAGAAAACGTCTGATCCTGATCAGACCCCGAATCGTTGGAACGCGACTGAATCGTGCAAGCCAAAAACAAATAAAGAAGAGCTTGCAGCGCTAACAAATGCCAGCCAGCGGCCAAGCGCCCCAAACGACTAAAGATCAATGCCGTCACAAAAGCGGCGATACCAATCGCCAATCCAGCCTGAGCAGGCACAGTTCGCGCGCGAAGGTGCGTGGCCGTGCCGCTGAGGGCCGTCGGCAGAATGGCAAAGGTGCTTGTCGCCAAAGCCTGATGCGGTGTTAATCCCATCCAGAGCAACAAAGGGGCAAAAATCAAACCACCTCCAATTCCCAGCAGTCCGGCCAATCCACCGGCAAGCAGCCCCAGAGGCACCACCAGCAGCCAATCCAAAATCTCCATTCCGGCCATGTCGATTCCTGCATCCTGCCGGTCTGAGTTCGGAACCCTCGGCCGACTGATCCCAGCTCTTGCCGGCCAAGGTCCAGAACATATGGCCTTTGACGCCCTGTTGTTGGAACATTGCCAAAGCACAACCAACCCTGGCCCCGTGCTCCGCTTTTATCTCTGGGAAGGGTCCTGGTTGTCACTCGGGCGCCACCAGACACCGCGGTCCAATCATTGGCTCGATCTGGTCCGAAACGGACGCTTAAACATGGTCCGACGCCCTAGCGGTGGTGCGGCAGTTCTGCATGGCGGTGGCCTCACCTACGCCCTGATCTGGCCGGATCCACCTCGACAGCGACGCGAAGCGTATCGCCGCGTGAACGCCTGGATCTCCTCTGGATTAGCGCGACTCGGCCTTGAGCTTCATTCAGGGGATGATCCTGCCCTCGCTGGAAGCCAAGATTGCTTCGCCAGCGCCACCACGGCGGATCTCGTGGATCGCTCGGGGCATAAACGCATCGGCAGCGCCCAGTTTTGGCAGAGGGGGCCCCTTCTGCAGCACGGTGAAATCCCCTTGGCGCCGTCCCAACAGCTTTGGGAAGAGGTCTTTGGAACAGCTCCACCTTGTTGGCAGCCCGCCGCTCCATCTGCTGCCAGTGTTGAAGCAGCTCTTACCGAGGCGATTGCGGAGCTTTGGCCCGGACTCCCCTGGGGCGTGACGCCAATCAGCGGTCGGGAACAGCAGCTCGTAGCGGAACGAGCTGCTGATTATGAGCTCAACGATTCAGCGGTCTCATCCAACAATCCGGAGGCACGCATGGACGTCACCGCCTGGAGCAGCGGTAGGCCAAAGGGATAGTCATTTCGGCGCCTAGCGGCTTCGAGAAGGGGAGCCGGCAATTTGAGGGACAACCCCTTCAAAACCGCTTCGCCCACATCACTGCGATCCAGAGTTCCGGAGGGAAGACCCGCAGCACCGGTCACAAGCAATCGGCCATGTTCACTTTGCTCAAGTGCAAGAACGGCTTTCCAAAGTGGAGCTGACTCTTGAAGAGAAGGGAGTTCAGCTAGCGGTCGCATGTGCTCCCCAACGGTCTGTCGATCCCAGTACTGAACGGAGAGATCCTTGAGTGGCTGATCGGTGACGTATCCGATCCAGCGCCCAGACCGGCAAACAAGCACCCAGTCGGGCAGTGGATCAGTCTCAGACTCAGCTCCCCTCAAACGCATTTGGCTAAGGCTGCGCAAAGTCTGATCAGCTTCCAACACCCGATAACGCTTGGAGGAAGCAGGGCCTACGTGCAAGTTGATCAAGAGCTGCTGGAGAGCCAGGGTCTGAGATTGGGACCGCGAGGCTCCCATGCCGAACCAACCCAACATCACAAGCCATAGGCCTGTAAATCCACCACCTCGAAGGAAGATATACACCCCGAGCATGATCGCGGTCAGCGAGAGAAGCCGCCCCGTGGCCGTAGCGACCTGAACCCCGCGGCGCTGGCTCCCGGTGAATTGCCACACAAGCGCTTTAAGGATCAAGCCTCCGTCGAGAGGCAGTCCAGGCAAAAGGTTGAACAAAGCCAAGACCAAATTAAGAGCACCAAGCTGACCAACAAGATTGCCCAGCAAGGGATTGGCATGGTTTGCAGCCTGCTGGCTGGCCAAAAGCAAACCAGCCAAGACAAAGCTGACCGCTGGACCAGCCGCGGCGACCCGGAAGGATCCCATCGCCGTGGAACATTCCCGTTCCACGCGAGCAACGCCACCAAGCAAGAAAAGCGTGATGCTGCTCACCTTGACCCCCTCCCTTAGGGCGACAAGCGAATGGCCCAGTTCGTGCATCAGCACCGAAACAAACAGCAAGAGTGCTGTGGACAAGCCCAACAACCAGCTCAGAACAGGGGAGCTAGACGCTTCTGGAAGAGCCGCAGCCTGTTGCTGAAAAGCAAGTGTGAACAACACCAAAATGATGAACCAGCTGGGGTGGACCCGAAGCGGAATGCCGCGAATCCGCATCAGCTGCCAGCCATCGCCCATGGGCTCCTCCGTTGGGCACTGCCGTGGCCCGATCGTCCAATCCTAGAAAGGAACCACTCGAGCTCATCGATCGAATGTCCAACGCGGCTGTCGCTCTGAAAATCTGTGGGCTCACCGATCGCTCTCAAGCCTGTTCCATCGCTGCCATGGGAGTGCAGGCGATCGGCGTGATCGGCGTGGACAAAACCCCCCGTTTCGTCGAGGAGCCGCTACGACGTGCCATCTTCACGGAATTGGAAAAGTTGTATCCGCACGTCGAGCGCGTCTGGGTTGTCGCGGATCCCTGCGACTACGCCATAAAAAGCGCGCTTCAAGCAGAGGGGACACCAACCATCGTTCAACTCCATGGATCGGAAACGCCAGAGCGCTGCCTTCAGCTGAAGCAGCAGCATCCAACGGTGCGCTGGTGGAAAGCCCTGAGACTACGAACGGAACAAGATCTCAGTGAACTCAGCTCTTTTGAACCCCATATCGACGCCCTATTACTCGATGCCTGGAGCCCTGATCAACTTGGTGGAACAGGCCATCGTCTGGACCCAAACTGGTTCACCCACTTGCATGACCAGCTCAAACCAAACACCGTCTGGTGGTTGGCTGGAGGGATCAGCTCCGAATGGGTCCCTGAACTTCTCAGGATTGTGTCGCCCTACGGACTCGACGCCTCAAGCCGTCTTGAAGCGAAACCAGGAGTGAAAGACCTCAACAAAGTTCGCGCCCTTGTTCAAACCGTTCATGACAACGGACCACTTCGGCAATAAGTTGCGATCAATTCAACCGATTTCCATGGCCTATCGGGCTGCAGCATCTGTATTGCTTCTCTCATGGATCAGTCTTTTACCTGCAGCAACGCAAGCGCAAGGAATGCTTCCAGGGTGTCGCCTCGAAGACGGAAGCTTGCAATGCGTGCCTGGGTTAACGGCAGATCCTGAACAACAAATCAACGTTCTCAACAAAGAGATCTCAACAGACGTCCAGATGGAAGGGCGGATCACACAAACCATCCAAGGACTTAAGAAATTTGTCCTGATCGGAGAGGCGAGAGAAGGGCAACTCCTTAAAGCCAAATTTGATCTCCAGGCAGATGAGATCAACAGCATTCATATTCACTGGTATCAACGCCAAGGGGATGGGCATTGGAAATTAGTGTCTGATCTCAGCGAAGAAACCTATCGAATTAGCCAAGCTGATCGAGGTGGATCAGTCATGGCCGTGATGGTTGTTGCAACCAGTAATGGAGATGTGAAGCGGGTGAGCAGCAACGTGATTGGTCCGATTCAATAACGCCGATTCCATTGCACTGACCACCGTCGGCTCAGTCTGAGAATCAGGTGCTGAGCATCGCTTCCTGATGCCGCACCAGCTCAAAGAATTCTTGCTTAAGGCTGGGGTCATGACGGAAATCACCACGAACCACTGAATTCACCATGCTGGTTTGCGGTTCCTTTACACCTCTCCATTTCATGCAGTAGTGCTGAGCCTTAATGATGATGCCCAAACCCTGAGGAGCACACAGCCGCTCAATTTCGTCGGCGAGAATCATCACCGCTTCCTCTTGGATATGTGGCCTTGAGAACACCCAATCAGCCACACGGGTGAACTTGGAGAGACCAATCACACGCTCACCAGGCTTGATTCCGATCCAGCAGTTCCCCATGATTGGAACAAGGTGGTGGGAGCAAGCAGAGCGAACGCTTATGGGGCCAACGGTATAAATCTCGTCGAGTTGCTTGACGTTTGGAAAACTCGCAACCTTGGGTTGATGGTTGTAGCGCCCCTTGAACACCTCACGGAGATACATCCGAGCCACACGCTCTGCCGTCTCAGCAGTGTTGTGATCATTGTCGATGTCAATAACCAGGCTGCGCAGAAGCTCCCTGACACGATCAGCAACCTCGAGCTCGAGTTCATCAAGCTCACCGGTTTCGATGAAGGCCGCAACGTTGTCATTCGCAAGGAAAGAAATACCCTGATCAACGAGGCGCTGACGGATTCTCTGAGAAACGGGTTGGACTCCAGCGTTGAGTGAAGTCAAAGTCTCGTTGGAGATGGCAGGAATAGTAGAAGTCATGTCAGGGGTGTTTCAGAAGGCACCAGTAGCTGGCATCAGGGTTAGGTCTTCAACGATTTGCGTGGACGGCTGTTGCGCAAGATGAAGAAGCGTAACAGCAACGTGTTCGGCAGGAAGCATGGCACGCCGGTCGAACGTGCTCTGGACTGTTGGCGAATCCCAAAGTGAGGTATCCACAGCACCGAGGGTGAGCGTGCAGGCGCGGATCCCGTGAGCCCTTTCCTCTTCAGCGAGACAGCGAGTGAAACTGGCTAAGGCTGCCTTCACCGTGCAATAAGCACCCCAATTCGGGAAAGCATTTCGAGCAGCATGACTGCTGATGTTGATCACCAGTCCGCCTGCAGGGCGCATGGCAGGAACCACAGCAGCGCACATTTGAAACACACTGGTGAGGTTGAGCTGCATCAACCAATTCCAGCGATCCAAGGGCATCTCAAGTAGCCCTCCTGTCCAAGCAGCACCAGCGTTATTGATCAATACAGACGGTGTAAGCCCCTGACTGAGCAATGTTGCCACCCCTGGAGCAATCTCCTCAGGCTTGGTGAGATCAACAGCTCCGTAGACGATGCGTTGACCTGTGGATGCCAATTCAGTGGCAAGAGATTGAAGAGAGGCTTCGCTGCGCGACAAAAGAATGAGATCCCAGCCAGCTTCAGCAAAAGCGAAAGCAGCACTACGACCAATGCCGCGAGATGCTCCGGTAATTAATACAGAGGGCAATGAGCCTCAGCGATCCCAGCAATCCTAAGAAGCTGAATCAGCATCTGTCGAAGTTGGCTCGATGAAGCGGCCCATCGCCCGAAACTTTCGGTAACGCTGATCCCGTAGTTCTTGCGGCGGAAGAGCCAAAAGCTCAGACAGATTGCGTTCGAGGGCTTCCCGCAGCGTTGCTCCCGCCTCAAGGGGAGCCCAATTGTTTCCACCCGACGGTTCCGAAAGCACCTCATCAACCACACCAAGACTGAGTAAGTCTTTGCCAGTGATTCTCAATGCCGCGGCCGCTTCCGGTGCTTTGGCTGCATCACGCCAAAGGATCGAGGCACAGGCCTCTGGACTCGCCACCGTATAAACGCTGTGTTCAAACATCAGCAGCCGGTCAGCAACACCAATTCCAAGTGCACCACCAGATCCGCCTTCGCCAATCACCGTGGCAATAATTGGCACTCTCAAGCGGAACATCTCACGGAGGTTGACGGCGATCGCTTCACCCTGGCCTTGTTCTTCAGCCAGCAAGCCCGCATAAGCACCAGGAGTATCGATAAAAGCAAGAATCGGCAGACCAAAACGATCGGCATGCTCCATTAATCGCAACGCCTTGCGATATCCACCTGGGGTTGCCATCCCAAAGTTACGAGCCACGTTTTCCTTGGTGTCACGCCCCTTTTGATGGCCCAAAAGCACCACTGAGCGATCACCGATGCGACCGAGGCCACCCACCAAAGCCTGATCGTCGCTCCCACGACGATCACCATGGAGCTCAACCCAGTCATCGCAGAACATCTGAATAAAATCCAGAGTGCTCGGACGATGAGGATGGCGAGCAACCTGAATTTTCTGCGCTGGAGTCAGGTTTTGAAAAATCTCCTCGCGTCTGCGAGCCGCAAGGGTTTCCAGCTGAAGCAACTGCTGGCTTACATCAACTTCTGAGTCCCTAGCCAACTGGCGGATCTGCTCAATCTGCTGTTCAAGCTCAACCAGGGGCTTTTCAAACTCGAGCAAGGGGCGACGTGCCATGAAATCCGGATCTGTGAACGTCAGGCAGCGGCAGCCTGAAGCTGCCCCTGAAGGTTGAGAGTGGTGAAACCATGCCGAATCGAGGCAGCACCAATGAAATCCATTTTTTCAAGGGTGATGTTGTTCCTACCCCAGCTGAAGTTGGTATGACAAGCCTCAAACTCCAGAAGAATCGCCTCAGCAAAGCAAGCAAACATCTGGCGCTGGGGCTTCTCCATCTCAGCAATTTCCATCATCGTCCAGCCGATATCTGATCCAAATTCGACAATGCCTCCCTTCAAGACGTGAACGCCACCTTCGCCTGCAACCCGTGAATCAAGATTTTTGGGGTAGCCGCCATCGATCATCAAGCATGGTTTTTGCAAGCGATCCGCATCAATTTCCAACGTGCGGGGCATGCTTGCGACCCAAACCACAACATCAGCCTCTGGAAGCGCTTCATCCAAGCTGAGGATGCGTCCGCCCCCCAGTTCCTCTCGTAGGTCGGTCAGTGGTTGCTGCTGACGAGCGACCATGAGCAGCTCTTTAATTCCGGTCCTCTGGGTTAACCAGCGACAAACAGCACTACCAATGTCTCCCGTCGCTCCCACCACAGCAACTCGAGCCTTACTGAGGTCAATACCAAGCAAAGGAGCATTGATTTCAACCTGTCGACTGATGACCCAAGCCGTATGGGTGTTTCCAGTCGTAAATCGCTCCCACTCCAGCGTGGTGCTGCGAATGGTTTGATGCTTCAGAAGGTTGAAATTCTCAAAAATAATCGAAGTAAAACCGCCCAGAGCGGTGATGTTGATCCCTTTCTTCTGAGCAAGCTCCATGGCGTTCAACACCTTGCGCCTAGCCGTTTTAAAGCGGCTCAGCATCTCTGGCACAAAGCACGAGTCGATATAAGCCCCTTCAATTGTTTTGCCTGTCAGGCTCGTGACTTCCACATGCTCCACCAACTGAGGCGGAGCACTGCACCAAACATCAAGATCACCCTCAGCAATGTGATCGAAACCCAGCTCTAAAGCTTTACGCCTTGCCGCTTCAAAACTGGTGGAATGTCCGATCAGACCAAACATGCGCTGCCGACGGTCGTACTTAAACGTAGGGATCTGAACCGCATCAACCGATCAGTCGATGGAGTCAGCACCCACCTAAGCACGGGTCGGGTTCATGGTGAACGTAATGGGGCGAAATTGACGCCCACCATCCCCGACACCATTAGTCGTAACGCAGTTAGATAGCCAGTGCTGCTGCCGCCATGCGAGCAATATCGCGGGAGCTAAATCCGATCTCATTCAAAGCTTCCTGGTAAGCAATCAAAAAATCTTCGATCAGATCTTCTTTTTCCATATGCAGAACAGAAGCATCAGCAGCAACTTGCTCCAGC
>JACKQG010002443.1_pt1 | contig 24278 bp, 26 predicted proteins | sample 8237621 | NCBI WGS metagenome assembly JACKQG01 (sample SAMN15677084, study PRJNA649215) | marine metagenome | biome: marine; feature: Black Sea; material: saline water; isolation source: suspended particulate matter (SPM) from the Black Sea western gyre | collected 2013-06-09/2013-06-10 | depth... | reverse complement strand
CTGCCCGCCGTTTCCGCTCCCATATGGGCGTTCCAGACTCGTCAAACTCGTAATCGTACATGACCAATCCCCCCGCCTTCCTTATCGCCTCCACAGCCCTTCGCTGCCTCTCAGCCTCTCTCAACTTCCATCCAAACCACCCAAACCCCACCCCCAACAACACCATCACCGCCATCAGCGTGCGCAGGCTGAAACGAAATCGTCGGCGTTTGGGAGTGGGGTTAGTCATTGGTTCTCAATTCGTTGGACGTTGGGTGGTCTCCTCTTCCCAGGCTATTTCACAGTTTGGAAGGGCTTTGCGAAGTTGTTCGATGCCTTCATGTGTGACCCTTGTTTCAGAAAGGACCAGCTTTTTGAGGTTTGTCAGTCCTTTCAGATGCTCCAAACCAACATCGGTGAGTTGCGTGCTATAAAGATTCAGCATTTCAAGGTTAGCCAATTCTCTGACATGTTCGATACCAGCATCCGTGATTTGCGTCCTGCACAGGTTCAGACAGGTGAGGTTGGTCATGTCACTGAGATGCATTAGCCCAATATTCGACACACCCGTATATTTGAGTTCCAGTGTTCGTAAGTCCGGCATGCCAATGAGAAGCTGCAAGTCTTGATCCCCAAAGTTGAAGGTATTGGGTTCTTGCCACGGGTTGAAACAGATGACAACCACGTTCGCAAAGAAATCCTCACCAACCAGTCCCCTAAGCCATGCTGGGCCGGGCGGCTCCTGCACCCGCCAGAATTTGCCAGATTCGTCCAACTCGTATATGAACTGGGCAGATTCGTCCAAGTCGTAATCGTATCCAATGCATGCCCCCGCCTTGTCAATCGCCTCCACCGCCCTTCGCTGCTTCTCAGCCTCTCGCATCTTAACGGTAAGCCAACAACACGGAATCGCAACGGCAACGACCAGCACCACAAGTGACCGGAGACTGAATTGAAACCACCAGCGAAAGAGAAGACTGACGACCAACCATAGCAGCATCACGGCCACGACCAAGCACACGGCTGCCACGGCGATCAGCACCGTCCAGCCCTTCTTCTCATTGAAGGCAAACCACTGGAACCACTCGGACAGGAATAGGAAACCCTCGACGGCAAGTAGACCCACGATCAGCCGATCTGGCGTGATGTGGTACCATCGGCGTTTGGGTCTGGACTCGGGCACGGTTAGTCTTCCTCTCTCAACTTCCATCCAAACCACCCCAACCCCACACCCAACAACACGATCACCGCCATCAGCGTCCGCAGGCTGAAACGAAATTTTCGGCGTTTGGTGGGGTTAGTTTTGGTCAAGGTTGGTCTTGGGGGTGGTGACAGGTTGCTCGATTTTTCGCTGGACGAACGAAAAGAGGGACGCACTAACCTCCGGTGGCAACAGCCCCCACAGGTCTACATTTCGGCCCTCGTCCCAGTATATTGCGCAACTCGGGAGAGCCTGCCGAAGCTCCTTGATGCCTTCCTCCGTGACATGTGTACGTTGGAGGCCCAGTCGCTTGAGTTTTGTCAGCCCTTTGAGATGCTCCAAACCAGCATCCGTGAGTTGCGTGTTATAGAAACCCAGGCTACTGAGGTCTGTCAGTGCCTTGAGATGTTTCACCCCGTCGTCTGTCACTTGCGTCTCGTTCACATTCAGCATGCGGAGTTTTGTCAGTACCTTGAGTTGTTGTAGCTCGGCATCCGTAACGTGCGTGCAGGAAGCCAATACGAAAATGACATCCGCAAAGAAATCTTTACCTAGCAGCTTCCTCAGCCAAGCTGGACCGGGCGGCTCCTGCCGCCGCATGAATTTGCCAGATCCGTCGAATTGGCAATCGTATCGAATCCATGCCCCCGCCTTGTCAATCGCCTCCACAGCCCTCCTCTGCCTCTCAGCCTGTCGCATCTTCACGGTGAGCCAACAGCAAGGAACAGCGACGGCCACGATCAGCACCGCAAGTGACCGGAGGCTGAATTGAAACCGCCACCGGAAGAGAAGACTAGCGGCGAGCCAAACCAACATCACGACAACAACCAAGCACACGGCTGCCATGGCAATCAGCACCGTCCAGCCCTTCTTCTCATTGAAGGCAAACCAACGGAACCACTCGGACAGGAGTAGGAAACCTTCAACGGCAAGCAGACCCATGATGAGCCGATCCGGCGTGATGTGGTACCATCGGCGTTTGGGTCTGGATTCGGGCATGGCAAGCGATCCCCGGACATCATCATACCATTTTTCGCCCCTTCGACGAAAGAAAATATCCCGACAAATCACCCGAGTATTGGCCCAGCTTCGCCAAGGTGGTACGGTAAATGGCTTGGAGGGGATCTAGCGATGAACACCCGCCGCTTACGACTGGTTCGGCCAAGATGGACGCTCGGGACGATGTTGCTTGTCGTCGGATGGTCCGCCTCTCAACCTCTCTGAATTTCCATCCAAACCACCCCAAGCCAACGCTCAACAACACCACCAACGCCATTAGCGTCCGCAGGCTGAAACGAAATCGGCGGCGGGCGGTGGGGTTAGGGTTGGTCAAGGTTGGTCTTGGGGCGTCTTGTAGGACTGGGGTCAAGTTCCTCGCCATGCTCTTCTACATACTTCAGAACCGCCAACTCGATACGCTCAAATACATCAGTTAGCGCCTTTTTAGGCTCTGCCGGATAATAATCGGGCGGTTTTGCGTCACACCTATGGTCGATGAGTAGATCGTACTTGCTGTTGCACAGTGACGTGAACCCGAACCCGCCCACATATGTCCGGCGAAAACGCATGACCCCGAAGAACACCTTTCTGCCATCTGGCCTTGTGTGAACGGCGGATCCCATCTCCCAACTTGGTCTCTTGGAATCCCCTACGGCTTCCTTGTTTGCCGCTTCCTCAAGGTGTCTTTCTGCTTCCTTTTGATGCCCTTTGAACAATACGTTTCCCTCAATCAACACAATACGGTAGGAGTGGTGAGTGTGCCTATCGTTGCTGTACGCCCACACCCATTCGCCGTAATCGTCCCCTTTCTTGGGTTTCGTGACTTCGCATTGCAGCGTAACTGCTGGCTTGTCAAACTCCAGCCAGCCGACAAGTTCGCTGGACGAAACAGGAATCTCGTCAGCGAAACAGGATTCTCCAATCAGGCACAGAAGTAGAAGAAGACGTTTCATGTCAGATGACCTCTTTTCGCCGCAAGCTGAATGCCAGACCACCCCGCCCGTACAACCCCATCTTACCACGTTCCGCCCCTTCGATGAAAGAAAATATCCCGACAAATCGCCCGAGTATTGGCCCAGCTTCGCCAAACTGGTACGGTAAATGGCGTGGGAGGGGATCGAACATGAACACCCGCCGCTTGCGACTGGCACGGCCAAAATGGACGCTCGGGACGATGCTGCTCGTCGTCGGATGGTCTGCTGTTGTGGTCTGGTTGAATGTGAGGCCACGCACCTGCACGTTGGCAGAATGCCCCATGATGGTGCGATCTACCAGAGAACCGGTGCCGATATATTACGTTGAGCACGGCTATCCGTGGATATGTGTATCTGGAAACTGGCTCATCATGCGGCCAGACTTGATGCCTCTCCACCCACGATCTGAGCATCAAATCCATCATCCGTCCCTAGCGCCAACATAGCCATCGGCCTCCTTGCCGTTGCCGTTCTGACCTTTGCAACAAAGTATCTGGTGAGAGCCACCGTAGCCGGTTTGAGAGCGTTTGTAGGCAAGCCACCACCGGACAATGGGAAAGGCCCGAGTGAGAGCCTCTGAAGGCAACTAGAAGATGTCTGAGAGGGATCGAACATGAAGACCCGCCGCTTACGACTGGTTCGGCCACGATGGACGCTGGGCACGATGCTGCTTGTCGTCGGATGGTCTGCGGTTGTGGTCTGGTTGAATGTCAGGCCGAGGGTTGTGAGCGAACTCACTTTGTTTCTTGCACACCAAGAAGCACCCCTGTGCGTTGTCGGGTACGGCCGTCCGTGGCGGTACGCCAGCACATTTTGCGACGGCGAGGTGCGGCAGCTTCCTCCATTCCGCCGAGAGTACGTGCGACACTATCGGCCCCTAGCAGCCAACATAGCCATCGGCCTCGTTGCCGTTGCCGTCCTAACATTTGCATCAAAGTATCTGGTGAGAGCCATCGTAGCCGGTGTAAGAGCGATTCAAGGCAAGCCACCACCGGGGCAGAAGAAAGGCCCTGAGAGGGCAAGTTAGAAGATGTCTAAGCGACCACAGTTTAGCTTGAAAGCCATACTGGTCATCATAGCGGTGCTGGCGGTTCCGTTGGCGATGATGGTTAGTGGCCAACACCATGTATCTCATTTCGGCTACTACACTTTATTTGTAGTCGGTGGGAGCAGTCTCGGCTACTTGCTGGGTGGGTGGAAATACGCTTTCAAGGGCATGGCGGTAGGAGCACTGGCTTATACGGCTACCCTGATCGCCTCTCGACTAGGATAGACGCACCACCCGACAAAAAGGCCCTTAGAAGCCCCGTGCGGGCTTCTAAGGGCCTTTCCAGTCCCGTCCCCATCAACCCTGCAACGCTTCCATGATGTCCAGCAACTCTCGGGTCTTGTCGAGGCCGTGCTGATCGACCACGCCCTTGAGAGCCTTGACGGCATCTTGGGTAGACCCTCCCTTAGCGGCAGCTTTGGGCTTGGCTGTGGCCTTAGCTTTGGGCTTGGCTTTCTTCTTAGCCTTCGTTGCCGACTTCACGTTGTAGAAGTCACCTTTGGTTACCGCGTCCTGAATCGCGGCCTCTGGGACGTGCCTCTGTAGTAGCGGCGGCGAACCGTGTTGCCGTAGAAGTGACCTGGCCGATACGGCCGGTCGAGGATGTGCATGGATTTGATGGTTTGCCGGTGTGCGCGGCGCGTGTTGGCGTTGTTCGACCGGCTAGTTTCCTGCGCGTCGGCTGCCGTCGACATCCACAACGCACCTGCCAGAGCAATGATGAGTGTCCAGGTATTCATGGTCAGTTCGTCTAGTTGATGCTGGAGGACCTACTGCGCAACTATAGGTCGGTGCTACTAGATGGCAAATTCGAACATGAAGAAAATGCCAAGCCCTGGACGAGAGTGCCGCGCCTATTTGGGGGCAGGCGGAAGCTGTTCCAGCTTCTTACGGGCTTCTGCGTTTTCCGGGTCGATGCCCAGCACCTGGCGATACATGTACGCGGCCTCTTCGAGATCGCCATCGGCCTCGGCCACGAATCCCAGCCCCAGATAGGCCCGCACGTAATCCGGGTCCAACAGTAAGACGGCCGAGAATTCCTGGGCGGCCAGATCGAGCTTCTTTGTCTCGATGAAGAGGAATCCGAGTTCGCAGCGTGCGTCCGCGTCTGCGGGATCTATGTCCAGCGCTTGTTCGAAATGATCTACGGCGACGTCCAGTTGATCGCGCTGGATTGCGATTAGCCCGAGATTCTTATGAGCATCCGCAAGCTCCGAGTCAAGGCGAAGCGATTCCTGGTACTCGTCCTGGGCTCCGTCGAAGTCCTTCAGCACGAACAGAGCATTGGCCAGACGGAAGTGCGAGGCGGCTTTGTCGGGCGCGAGTCGCACAGCCCGCCCAAGATAGTTCTTGGCCGCCTCGGCTTCGCCTTTCTCCAGAAGCAGGCTTCCAAGCTGCAGGATCGCCGCCAAGTAGTCGGGGTCGATGCTGAGCGCCAACTCGTACTCGGCCACGGCGATGTCCAAATGGCCGCTCCGCCACCGCGCGTCGCCGGCCAGGTAATGGGCTTCGGAATCGTCGGGCAGTCCTCCCACGGCTTGAACAGCCAGGTTGGCTGACTGTTCGAATTTCCCGGCCCAGCGAAGTACCTTGGCCAGGTTTCGTAGAGCGTTAGCATGAGCCCGATGATCCAAACGGCGTTTGACACGGGCCGTGACTTCGTCGATCGTCTCCTCGGCCAACATAGGGCCTCGTTTGACAACGCCCATTGCCTGCATCTCGTCCAACAACGTCAAGGCCAACAGACGATGCCCTTCGACCGTCGGATGCACGTGATCCAGAAACGACTCGTCGCCAGGAATTCCATCCTGGGCGTCTTGTTCCATCATGCCCATGAAATCAATCACCGGTACATCGTCCACTTCGGCGACGTCAAGGACGATGCTGCGCATCGGGGTCAGCGCCCGCAACGGACAAACGTCCTCGTCGCGTGCTCGCATGAACGCCCGCTTCGCTTCCTTGTAGCGATCGAGACGCAGAAGGACTCGCCCGCGAAGGAAATGCAGCCGGGCGTGACGGTCGTCGATCTCGGCGGCCTTATCTAGCGCTTTCAACGCCTCGTCGAGTTCTTCCTTTTCGAACGCTTCGCCCGCCATGTGCAAATGGCCGAGCCAGAGGTTTTCATTCACCGTATCCAAGTCCGCCCGGTGCTCGTTCTTGAACGGAAGGGAATCGCGCAGGTTCGAAGCCGGTGTGACAAAAATCACCTTGGCACCCGCGGAGCGCGCGATGGCCACCATGCGTTCCAAGCTGTAACGGTAATGCAGCAGCACTCGATTCCTCAATTCGTCGTCGCGCGTGTACGACTCGGGACCGACCGTGTGATCCAGAATGGCATCCACCTCGGCGGGAAGCAGATCGCGACCTTCGGTTCCAATCTCGGGCATCCTGTCGTCTCCGCGGACCAATCGTTGAATCACCGAAAAGGTTCGCGTACCCAAGAGACGCGAATGCAGATTGCGAAGCGTCGGCGGTGTATCCAACATCGCTTGGTACGTGCGCCGTTCGAGAAACTCGTTATGTCCAGAGTAGACAATGAATAGATCGGGCTCGTACTGAATCAACTCCTCCATCAGCATCGCCACGCGGTAGCTGGCGTAGCTGATTCCGCCCGCGTTGATGACTTCCCATTCACGCGAACCGTCCGCCGCCGCCGAAAACTCCTCCAGCCACGTGGCGAAAGAGGCGTTGTGGTCGTACGGCCGGCCGTAGGTCGTCGAACCGCCCATGCAGAAGACTCGATATACTCCCGGGCGTTTTTCTTTCGGGAAGCTCTGTACATTGAATAGGGACAGTCGATTCTCGGCCGTTACCATGTGAATCGTGCCATCGTCGGCGGGATGCTCGACAAACAGCGGCACGCCTGACGCGAAGCCCACGTAAGGGTCTTCCTCGTACAAGATGGGCGTAACGCCGACCGCCACAAGCACCAATTCCAATAGGACGAAGAAGACCGCCATGATGACCGCGGAAAACAGTAGCTTCTTCCACAGGCGCATGCGTGATCGCCCGGAACGCAATTTCGATTTAGTATCGCGATTGGTAGCCAAGGTAACTGTCACCTAACGCGGCCAAGCCGCATCCGTGTAGGGCCAAGTCTTCGCGGCCCACCGGGATCTGGGTACTGAGTACTGAGTACTGAGTACTGAGTGCCGAGTACCGAGCGGTGGGCCCGGAAGACTTGGCCCACTCTACTTTAATCTTCCGAAAACCATGGCCGCAAGCCTGTATTGATCGCTTCGTTGCAGTTACACTCACAACAGACGATTCCGGAGCCCCGCGCGGTCCGCCCCCACGTTTCGGGCGGGCAACATCCACCGACGCCGCCCCATGCGAACACCTGCACCCTTTACGCTACCCGCCATAAGGAGTCTCACCGTGACCGACCGCAAGTCCAACCGCCGCGATTTCTTGAAAACTTCTGCCAGCATCGCCGCAACTTCCGGCGTCGTGCCCTATCTCTGGACCAGTTCGTACGCCCGCGCTCAAGAGACAAACGACCGCCCCAACCTCGCCTCGATCGGCTTGGGCGGCATGGGCAGCCACGACGGTCGCAGCGCATCGCGGTTTGCCGATGTGGTGGCTTGTTGTGACGTCGACCAGCAACGAGCCGAGAAATTCGCGTCCGGTTTTGACAAGAAGCCGGACATCTACGGCGACTATCGCGAAGTGCTAGGTCGCCAGGACGTGGACGTGGTCACGATCGGCACGCCCGATCACTGGCACACGAAAATCGTTATCGACGCGCTGAAGGCCGGCAAGGACGTCCAATGCCAGAAGCCGCTGACACTGACTATCGACGAGGGGAAGGTGATCTGCAAGGTCGTCAAGGAAACCGGCAAGATCTTGCACATCGGCACGCAACAGCGCAGTGAAAACCGGTCCATGTTCCTGAAAGCCATAGCGCTGGCCCAAAGCGGCCGGTTGGGTAAACGGCTGACGGCCACGTGCTCGATTGGCGGCGGTCCAACGGGCGGGCCCTTCGAGAACACCGATCCGCCGGCGCACCTCGACTGGAACTACTGGCTCGGGCAAACGCCGAAGGTTCCTTACTGCCCGCAACGCTGCCATGGTAACTTCCGTTGGTGGCTGGAATACTCGGGCGGCAAGATGACCGACTGGGGCGCCCATCATATCGACATCGCCCAGTGGGGCCTGGGTTATACGAATTCCGGCCCTGTCGAGGCCGAAGGCACTGGCGTATTCCCCAACCATCCGGCCGACTTGGATCCGGTGGCTTTCTTCAAAGGCGAGCAGAAGATCCCCAACGGCTACAACACGGCCACGACGTTCAAGATTACATTGACCTACGAAAACGGCAACCAGATGATCGTCCAGCACGGGCCGGACAATGGCATCTGGTTCGAGGGCGAAAAGGGCCGTATCTTCGTCAACCGCGGCCGCTTGACCGGCGAGCCGGTCGAAAAACTGACCGAGGCCGAAAACGAGTGGCTCGACCGGGAGGTGATCAAGCTGTACAACGGCAAGGAGCCGGGAGACCACATGCGGCATTTCTTCGAATGTCTCAAGGAACGCTCGTTCACCGTCTCCGATCCCTTCACGCACCATCGCACGATGACCGCATGCCATCTTTGCAACATCGCGTTGCTGCTGAAGCGAAAACTGCGTTGGGACCCGGTGAAGGAGGATTTCATCGGCGACGAACAGGCCAGCGCGCTACGAAGTCGCCAGCAGCGAAAACCGTACACGATCGAAGCTTAACGCTGGCCCGGGCCCAGCTCTGTCGGTCTCTTCGACAGGCGTGTCGAAACAAACGCCAACAAGGCTCCCGTTTGCTCGGCGGCCTAGGCCGGAGACGAGTCGCTCTACATCTTTTCTTGTGAAGCCGTAAAAGCCCGTTTCCTCGAAGAATCAGCGATTCTCTCAGCGTTTCGGACACTTGAGGTAACGCCGAACCGTTCCTTCCGACGCAACATCCAGCGATTGGCACGATCGTTGCTGGATTCGGAAATACACGACGATCACGGTCTGCGCATTCGGATGAACATTCGCGAATAGGAGAGACAACATGCGTTCATGTGGACTGGTATTGGTGGCTGGGACGGTGCTTCTGGCAGCGACGCATTCTCTTGCCTCGCCCCCGCCTTCCCGCTCCCAAGTCGACACCAATGTCTACGAGAAGACCGTAGGGGCGGCCGTAGAGTACCTGCGGTTGAAAGGCCAATCGGACGACGGTTCTTACAGCAGCTACGCCGGCACGGGAGTAACGTCGCTGGTGACCGCGGCTTTGCTGCGGCATGGCCGGACACCGCAAGACCCGCAGGTGGCGCGAAGCCTTGATTACCTCAGGCAGCTCGTTCAGCCAGACGGCGGGATCTATCAACCAGGGACGCTGTACCGCAACTACGAGACATGTCTGGCCATTCTCTGTTTCTCGGAGGCCAACGTCGACGGTCGCTGCGATCGGTTGATTGAGCGTGCCGACGCGTTCGTCAAGGGGCTTCAGTGGGATGAAGACGAAGGCAAAGACCCATCCGATCTGGCGTTTGGCGGCGGCGGATACGGCAAGCATAAGCGTCCGGACTTGTCGAATACCGGCTTTCTGATCGACGCGCTCCGGGCCGCCGGAAACGGCGCGGACAGCGACGCGGTTCAACGAGCGTTGATCTTCATCTCGCGGTGCCAGAACCTGGAGACCGAGCACAACACAACGCCCTTTGCCGTGAAAAACCCAGACGGTGGATTCTACTACACGCCGGCTGCAGGCGGATCGAGTCAGGCGGGTGAAACGGCCGACGGTGGTTTGCGCAGCTACGGCTCGATGACCTACGCCGGATTGAAGAGCATGCTGTACGCTGGCGTGGGGCCTGACGATCCTCGCGTGAAGGCTGCGATCGAGTGGATACGCAAGCACTACGATCTGAACACCAACCCGGGCATGAGCGACGCTGGACTGTACTACTACTACCACCTATTCGCCAAGGCCCTGGACGCGACCAGCCACGATGTGCTGTTCGACGAGCACGGGCGAGCGCACGACTGGCGAGCCGAACTGGTCGCGGAACTGTCCAAACGCCAACAGCCCGACGGCTCGTGGACGAACGAGAACGCTCGCTGGCTGGAGGGGGATCCGAATCTAGTCACGGGCTACGCGCTGCTGGCGCTCGCGTACTGCAAGCCACACGCACAAGAGTGAGCCAAGCGGCGCACCGGGAGAGCGGAGCACCACCCAGCCAGAGTTTGCGCACCGAGCTCGGTTCAGCAGGAGCTTCGCCCTCCCGTTTTCTGTGCCCCTCCGTGCTTACCGGCCAACGCGGAACTGTAAGAGAGGCAAGTGTGAGAGACCTTTGCCGATATCGGCGTGCATTTACGCTTATCGAGTTGCTGGTTGTCATCGCCATCACTGGGATGCTCGCGGCCCTACTGTTGCCGGCCGTTCAGATGGCGCGCGAAGCCGCCCGACGAACTCACTGCAAGAACAACCTGAAACAACTTGCGTTGGCCATCCACAACTACGAAGGCACGTACCGCGCTCTGCCCGCCAGCGCCGTTGTGAACTTGAACGTGACAGTGACCGGCAACAATGGTTCGTGGGGCGTTCACGGGAGGATTCTCCACTTCTTGGAGCAAGCCGATCTGTACCGTAGCGTCGACATCAACGTGGCCTGGGACTACCAGTCGGCCATCGACAAACTGCGCATTCCGGTCTATTCGTGCCCGAGCGATCCCGGGGCAAGCAACGTCCGAGATCCTGGTGGCGGCAAAGTTCACCTTCATCCGACCACCTATGGCTTCAATCTCGGCACCTGGTTCGTGTTCGATCCGGCAACGCGACGCGGGGGCGATGGTGCGTTCTATCCGAACAGTCACTTGAGGTTGGGCAGCTTTCTGGACGGGACCAGTAATACGCTACTCGCGGCGGAAGTGAAGGCATGGCAGAAATACATGCGAAACGGCGGTCCGTCCACGACTGCAATCCCAAACACGGCTACCGAAGCCGCGGCAATCGTTGCATCGGGGGCTCAATCGAAAAGCACGGGGCACACGGAATGGCCGGACGGACGCGTTCACCATACCGGCTTTACGGCCACGCTCACGCCGAACACCTTTGTACCCTTCACAACCGGCGGCCAGACGGTCGACGCCGACTACAACTCGTGGCAAGAAGGCCGCCACGGCTCGGCCGGACAGCCGTCTTACGCGATCGTGACGTCCCGCAGCTTTCATTCCGGCGTGGCACAGGCCGCCCTGGTTGACGGTTCGGTACGAACCATCGCCGAGTCGATCGAACTGGCCACGTGGCGAGCGTTGGCCACGCGGGCAGGCGGTGAAGTGGTCCCATCGAAATTCTGAGAGTCCGTGCTCTCCAACGGCCACCTCGGATGGCGTGCGGCCAGCACTGCCTGTGCCTCACCGCGCGAATCGGCGTTATTCGTCGAGGATTCCTTCGAGTATCCCCATATCCAGTTCCAGCGGGTCGTAACCTTCGATGCGAAACGGTGACGTGCGCCAGAAATCTGCCGTCATGTCGAAGTATGGTTCGGTGATGGCCCGTTTGATCGCGGCCTCGTCGCTGAGACTTGGATCGTAGGTGATGCGTACATCGGCCAAGTCTGGATCCGGCCACGCTTCCACTTTGAAATAGCCGGGAATCTGGTACATGTCGTCGCGCTCGAGGAAATAGAAGAACAGGTTCGCTCGTCCTCGACAAGTCAGGTCCTTGACCTGCAATTCAACGGTGGCCACGCCATCAGGCCGGTCGCCACGAGTCCTGACAAACGATGGCATGGGGAACAGATACGAAGCGGCGACGGCCGTCGTTGTACACAGCAGGAGGATCGCGACCAACGCGATCTGCGGCCACCTGCGATTCGTGCGACCTGGAGGGCCCCATACGAGCGAACTGCCTTGCTTGCGATTGGTCGGACAGCTTTCCACGCAGCTCAGGCATGAAATGCATCGAGCCGCCGTCACTTGTTCAACCTGGTGTACCGGGATGGCCACCGGGCAGTGCTTCGAGCACACACCGCAATCGGTGCAGCCCTCCGGGTCACGTTTCACTCGCATCAGTCCGAATCGCGAAAGGGGACTGAGTACCGCCGCCAGCGGGCAGAACCAACGGCAAAACGGCAAAGCGATGAACAGCGACACAACAACGATCACAGCCGAAATGGCGTATGCCCACCATGTGATGTCGGTACCGTGCCGGCTGATCAACGCGTAGCAGGGATCGTATCCGCGAAAGACTAGTTCGCCTGCACGCCACGTGGCGATCAACACCACGGCCAACACGGCGTATTTTCCAAGAGACAGGATGCGGTCGATCGTCCCGTGGACTTGCCCACACTTGATTCCCAGACGTTGGCCAAGCGCATGCAGCCAATCCGAGATCGTTCCGATGGGACACAGGTAGCCGCAGAACGCCCGGCGGACCAGGAGTGCCGTTGCTAGAACACCGCCAAGAATGAAGAAATTCGAAACGCCCAGCGAGCAGAGCATGTCACCGGACGTACAGTAGGTGTACAACGCCTCGACGCCGCCGAACGGGCACCAGCGTTCGCAGTTGGCGCCGACGGCGAAGACGGCCACGATCACCAGGACGATCGTGGCAAGCTGAACCACCCTCCGTGTTTTGATCACGCGGTCACTCCTACTGGCCGCCGGAATTGGCGCACCCGCCCCGCATCGGACAGCTTGCGCAACTGCTGCCGCTGCTGCACTCCGATTCGGTCACTTTGCTTTCGGTCGCCAACGCTTTCTGAAAGCTCGGGGACTTCACAATCGACGTGAACTCGGGGCACTTCGCCGCGTGTCTCTTGAAGAGATCAAGCCTGCTTGGAAGGGTCGCTTCGAAGGAATCTGTGAGCAGTGTGATGGACTCGTCCGCATTACCCAAGGCGGCTTGCATCCGAGCCAGATCGTACAGCGTGATCGGACCGGCCTTGTCAGAAGCCACCGTCGCTTCAGCGATGGTGCGTGCTTCGGCTGATTTCCCCTGTCGCACCAACGCGATGGCCAAGAGTGCGCGGGACGCAGTCGTCGACTTGTCGGTGAGGGCCGACAAGACCTTCTCAGCGTCTACGTTCAAGTCCAATGCAAGCTGTGTCTCGGCCAACTGCATCGCCGTGAAGCTCGTATTCGTCTTGGCATGGATCTGCTTGTCCAATTCCAGTGCCTGCTGGAGCAGTCCGTTGCCCGCATAGAAAGCTCTCAGACCTTTGGCCATTGGCAGCCATTGCTTCTGATCCTCGGTCTTCGCAAGGTTATGCTTGAGCAACACGGCGTTCCGCACAAGCATGAATTCTTTGAGGTAAGAATCGTTGTCCGGCGCCGCCCGAGCCGCATCAGCGTATTCCTTGAGCGCTCCACGAAGATCGCCTTCGGAAAGGCAGGTTCTTCCTCGCTCGAACGCTTCCTCCGGAGTCGCAGCCGAAGCTGCGGCAGATAGAGCAAACGGGGCCAGCATGATTGCGGTCAGCAGGACTGTTCTGGTCATAGGTGACTCCTTCAAATGCGTTCGAACACGGATTCTTGTTTGCGCAATGACGGCAGGGACCGACCGATCCAAGTGTCTTCTATCGGCCTATTCTAATCATTGCGACCACTCAGCTCACTTCAAAAACACATTTCAGCGAAAAGTAGATCCCGACCAGCACGAAAACGCTGCCGGTGACCATTCGAGCGCCCCATTCGACTTTGGACAGAATGTTGTAAGTCTTGCCGACCGACTGGGCGCTGTAGGCCAGGAGAAACGCAACCACAAGCACGGGCAGCGCCGTGCCAATGCCGTAAACCAGCGGCAAGACAATCGTGCCTCCTGCCAACGACGCCTCGGGCAGAACGATCCCGATTCTCTCCAACGTGGCGGTAATCGCTCCTGCCTCCGAGCCCATGATCAGCGCCAACAGGCCAAAGAACCAAACCGCCGAAGTCGGGCAAAACGAAACTGCGAACAGAATCCCCAATAGCAGCGCGCCCCAAATCCCCATCGCATCGACCCGTTTCTGCATTCCCTCACTCATCATCGTTCCGCCACTGGTTATCTTGATCAGGCCCACCAGCAACATGCCGAGCAGCAAGAAGATCGGTCCGAGCACCAGGTGCACGTATTTCTGTAGGAAGAGCGACACGGCGGGGATGGACAGTGCCGTTGTCGTCAGCAGCACGGCCAGGACCAGGTACAGCAGGCAGCGTCCCAATGTGTAGAGCAAACCGGCGTTGATCACCAAACGCGAGTTCTCGACCTTCCGCCCGATATAGGAAATGGCGGCGATGTTGGTCGCCAATGGGCACGGGCTGATGGAAGTCAGCACGCCCAGGTAAAGAGCCGCCGCGACATAAAGCAGATAGGCAAACACTGCTTCTCTCTCCTTCGCGATTGGTGTAGCGTCCTGCAGCATGTAGCGATGCTGGCTCGAACTCTTGATGGGGCGGTAGTTACTTCGGTTTGGCGGCCGAGGCCGTGACACTCGTTTGAACGTACTTCACGAACTTCTTCTTGTCGGCAACTTTCGTCCAAATGTCGGCCAAGTCCGCATATTTGACGACCTTGTTCTTCGAGATTTTCGCGACGATCAGTGCAGGACCACTGATGTTGTAGGCCTTTGCGAGCGCTGCGTTCTTGGAATTCTGAAAATCGACGTAGTAGAACGCCACCGTGCCGTCTTTTACCTGTTTGACGAACCCGGTCTTGACGGCTTCTTCCGAGTAGCTTCCCATCTTCTGACACGTCGGACAGCGTTGGGTGCGATGGAAGTAAATTGCGATGACGCGATCAGCGGGCGCGTCGGCGGCCAGGATAGCGCTGGGAACCATCGCGGCAATAAAAGCGGCGAATAAAACGCCCAGGACAATGGCTGTGTTACGTTTCATGTTAGTTGTCTCCTCTTCTAAATGATTGCGTTTTTGGTAGGTCCCGGCTGCCGGACGGGACCTAAACCGCATGGCGACGTTTCTTGCCAGTTCAAGGTCCCGTCCGGCAGACGGGACCTACCAGGCAGCGGCCAATGCCGCGTCGGAGAATCATTCCTCATTGCGGGACAGGAATGTCGGTCGGCACGGGAATATCAGCAGGCACTGAAACGTCGGTCGGGGTGGGCGGGTCATCGCTGGATGCCGGTTTCTCCGCTGCCTCGCCGTTCGGTTCTGTGGCCGGCGCTTCATCCGTCGCCTTGAGCATCTGACGAACTTCCCTATGGACGTACTCGGCGAAGGCGACTTCGTCATCGACCAGGGTCCAGATATCTTCCAGGCTCTTCGATGCTCCGACCTGTCCGTCCTTCATCTTGGCAAGCACCAGAGCCGGCCCCGCGATGTCGAACTGTTGAACCACCTGCGCAGACTCCGGCTTTTCATAGTCAACCGTCTGCCACGAGATTTCTCCGTTGTCCAACTCCGCAGCAAATTCCGAGTCGATCGCCTCGCGCGAAAACGATTCGATGGTACGGCACGTCGGGCATCGTTCGGTAGCGTGGAAGTAATACACGACCATGCCGTCGGCAACCGGTTCGCCACTCGGCTCACCGCCGGGAAGCGGAATCTCCGCCACATCCTGCGGCATCGCCGGCGTGGGTTGTGGCTCGCTAGCTTCCAGCATTTGACTGACTTCGTCCTTTATGAATTGGGCAAAAGCGGGTTTGTCTCCCACCAGCGCCCAAACCTTGTCGAGACGGGTCCAGTTGGCGATCTGTCCGTCCTTCATGGTGGCCAATACAATGACAGGCATTTGGACTTCAAACTTCTTGCCCAGGTCCGTACCTTCTGGTTCCTCGTAATTCAGCACCTTCCACGTCACCTTGCCGCTTTCCAACTGAGAATCGAATTCCGATTCGACCGTCTCGTGCGACTGTGACTCGATAGCGCGGCACGTGGGACAGCGCACATTGCCGTGGAAGTAATAAACGACAAGGCCATCCTCCAATGATTCGCCTTCGGTCGCACGGCCAGACGCAGCCGGGAACCCGCCTTGCTTGCGAAGCGACTGAAGTTCCTCTACGATCTTTGCAAGTTGCGGCTCCAGCCGGGACGCTGCCTGCAGGTCCAGCGCCCGGGCGATCAGCAGAACAAGCGTCGCCGAAAAAAACGAAATCAGGCAAACCGTTAACGCGTTCTTAAGGTCCATACTCGCGCTCCCTTTGTCGAACTCTCAGCGACTCGCGACACACACGGAAGATCCAATTCATTCTACGCGATTATCGCCGGTGGTGGCCACGGCGTTTTCAGCCGGATGGGTCGTCGAAACGAACCGATCAACCGGCCAGCCGGGCGAGGCCCTCACCGGCAACCTGTGCGACCCGTTCGTCCGTTACCGGCGTTTTTCCTTTCTCCATGCCCAAATCGGTGATTCGCAGATGTTCAAACTCCGTGAATCCCGCTTGTTCGAGCGTATTCCGCGCACAGTCCAATGGACAACCATCAATTGCCAAAACTTTCGCAGCGGACTTGGTGGTTTCCATGATTCCGCTGACGCGGCCACCGATCCCAGCCAAACAGAAAATTTTTCCCGCGCCTTGCGAATTGATCTTGCGAGCGGCAAGATCTGTGATGTGACCCACATCGGCCGCACCGGAACACGCGAAGACCAGCTTCGGTGCGACGTCGCAGGCGCAACTTGCCTGGTTGTTACTTTCAGACATAATGTTGTTCCTCTACCCAAGCTGGCTTCGTGACAAGCTCACGAAATCAGCTTACACCAGTGCCGAGAAGCACTGCAACCTCGGCAACGCGGCGTCCCAGGTTCATCGCGGTCGTCAAGCCGAATTCGTCCTGGCTGATATCGTCGTTGCCCATGTTCCATAGCGTGGCGCCAAAGTGCCCTGTCGGCCGGCCGTCGCCGACGACGACCATCTCGTGGCACATCAGCGCAGCCTGCACCGATTGGATCGTCAACTCCTGACCCCCGTTGCGAACGCCGCCGACGGCCAATGCCGCACCAACTCTGTTGGCCAAGGCGAACTTCCTCATCCGAAACACTCCGCAGCGGTCCAAGAACGCCTTGCACAACGAGGACATGTTGGCGAAATAGACCGGCGTACCAACAATGATGCCCGCAACCTTTGGATCGGACAGCTTTTCGGCTACTGTCGGAAAATCGTCTTTTTCGCCAGGAGCCAACGGAAGACCCGCTACCAAGTGGCCGGGGATGCTCAGGCCAGCGAGTTCAATTAGCTCCGTCTCGATGCGATCGGGGGCAACAGCCTCGGCGGCTTCGAGGCACGTCGACAAAGCTTGTGCCGTTGTCTTGCCTTTTCGTGGACTGCAAGACACGGCGACAATCTTGATGCCACCGCTCGGTTCGCCGGCTTTCGCATTCAATGCGGATACAGCAACCGCTGCCGCGGCTCCCGCCCCGGTCGTTCTCAGGAAGCTTCGACGAGTTTGATCAGCGTTCATGGTATTTCTCCCGCGTTCGAGTGATCCGACTTCAGACGATCATTCCCAACCTTCCGTCTCGTATTCAATGAAGCCCCGAAATCCATTCCGCGGGCCAACGTTTTTCAGAAGCCCGGCTTTTCAAAAAGCGGGGCTTCTTTGGTCGTGGCCGCGCCGCACTATGACAGTAACCCCTTGATCTCGTCGACCGAAGGCACTCTGCCGACGATTTTCACATCGCCGTCAACGACCAAAGCCGGCGTCATCATCACACCAAAACTAGTGATCTTGTTGATGTCGCTGATCTTCTCGACTGTGGCTTCGACTCCCGATTGTTGCACGGCGTCCTCGGCGTTTTGCTTGAGCTTCTCGCATTTGGGACAACCTGGACCTAGGATTTGTACCAGCTTCACTACACACCTCCTTACGCGGCCTTCGAGGCCGCATTCAAGTCCGTGACTTATACGAAGAACCAACCGAAAACCATTCCCGCGAATGTGCTCATAATCACGGTCAGGACGACGAACGTGAGCGTCTTCTTGAACCCGATCACACTGTAGATCACCGCGATGCTTGGCAATGACAAGGCAGGTCCTGCCAAAAGGAGTGCCAGGGCGGGTCCACGGCCCATTCCCAGCCCCATGAGGGCCTCCAGGATCGGAATCTCGGTCAGCGTGGCAAAGTACCACATCCCACCGATCATCGAAGCCACCAGGTTGGATTGGAAGCTGTCGCCGCCAACCCAACTGGCAACAATGTGCTCGGGAATCAGGGCCCCGACGAATCCGGTGACTAACACGCCGCCAAACAGAAGCGGAATGATCGACTTTGAGAAGGTCCACGTCTGGTCCATCCATTGCCCGAGTTCCTCCCGGTCGAACCAACTGAACGCCATGGCCAAGACCGCCAGGAAGAAAACGCCGGCGATGTACCACCGATGGTGAAATACCCAGGCAACCCACTCATAACCCTCGGCGGTATGGTCTTTCTCAGACGCAATGTCGCTGATGTTGAGCATGACCTTGGCGCCCTTCTTCTGATCGCCCAGGGGCTCCTCAAGCTGGACTCGATAGACCTCCGCCGTGCGAATCAGCACGGTCACGTGCATGTGCGTACCGTCGGTCTTTTCGATGATCGTTTGGCTGGGATTGGCCCAATCGCTGAAAACGAGGAACGCGATCATGCTGACAAAGAATAAGGCCGTCTGCCACAAGCTCCGCTTGGCCGGCGGCGGATCGGGCAACTGCATCACGGCAGCGGTCCGATCCTCTTCATCCTTCCGAAAAATGACAGCCATGATCAGGCCAATCACGACGGCGAATACTATCGACCCAATGATTCTGGCAATGCCCAAATCGAACCCCAACACACGGGCGGTTAGAAAGATGGCCATGACGTTGATCGCCGGCCCGGAGTAGAGGAAAGCCGAGGCGGGTCCCAGTCCAGCCCCCACGCGATAGATGCCCGCGAACATCGGCAACACACTGCACGAACAAACCGCGAGCACTGTGCCGGAAGTCGACGCCACACCATAGGCCTCGACCTTATTGGCCTTGGGTCCCAGGTGGCGGAGCACAGCCTCCTTGGAAAAGAACACCGCAATCGCTCCGGCGATGAACATGGCGGGGACCACACACGCCAGGGTATGATAACGCACATACCACTGGAGCATATAGAACGCCTCCATAATGGCCTTCTTGATTTCTGGGCTCGCGAAGTTGACGCAGTAGGCGAAAACAAAGACGCCCACCAGGGCGGCCAGAATGCCAAATTCCCGTTTGTTCATCGAGAGGTCCCCTTCTCGCAGCCACCGCTCCGCGTTGGCTTGCTTGGCTAAATATACAAATATGGGCAAAAAAGGAAAGGCCATGCTCTGGAGCATGGCCCTTTCTAGGCAAGCAGCTCTTGTTGGCTCTTAGCGTTGCACGCCATGACCGATTCGACACATTCAAAGAAATTCATGATGCACTGCACTTGCAGGCGGTAGTACACCGTAGTGCCGCGTTTTTCGTCCGAGACGATTCCCGCGTTCTTTAGCTGGCTCAAGTGGCGAGACACGGTGGACATGTCCGTCCCGATCATCTCCGTCAACTCGCACACGCACCGCTCGCCGTGCTGGGCTAGTTCGTCCACGATCAGCAACCTGGCCGGATGAGCCAGTGCCTTGATGATCTTTGCGCGGGCTTCGTATTTTGCGAGGCGTTTTTTGTCCATCCGTTATCCCTGTTGGTATTTGTCTCCCATCGGCTGTTTTATTCTTGCAATATTAGCCAAATACGCAATAAGAGGCAATAGCACCTTGAATATTTTACCCAACAACAGGCGGTCGATGCTTCCGGCGGTTCCACATTCGCCGTCTCCTTCGATTCGTTGGAGACCTTTTGCGAAGTTGCTACGAAGATGTGCCCAACGAATCTAGGGCTTCTCGGTATCCAGGTACCGTTGAATCCGATCGCGTATTTCGTCTCGAACGGTCCTGAAAGCAGCAATTACTGATTTGGTTCGTGCTGAAACCAACCCTTCGTACGCAGACAGAATTTGACGAGCATCAGCATGACGGGCACCTCGATCAACACACCTACGACCGTGGCCAATGCGGCGCCGGACGACAGGCCGAACAGCATCGTCGACGTTGCGATCGCCACCTCGAAGTGATTCGACGCCCCGATCATGGCACTGGGGGCCGCGTCCTCGTAGGAGAGCTTCAACACTCTCGACAGTGCATATCCCAATGCAAAGATGACGACCGTCTGGATGAACAGCGGAATGGCGATCCAGAGAATCGTCAGCGGTTTGGCTACGATCACGTCGCCCTTGAAGGAGAACAGGAGGACAAGCGTTATCAGCAGTGCAGTAATCGTCACCGGTGTGAGGAAATGGAGAAACCTCTCCTTGAACCACTGCTCGCCTTTCGTCGCGATCAACCACCTCCGAGACAGATATCCGGCAACAAGAGGCAACGCAACGTAAATCCCGATCGACAACAACAAAGCCAGCCACGGGACGGGCAATTCCCCGACATCCAGCAGATAGCGGCCGAGCACACCGTACAGTACCAGCATCGTCAGCGAATTGATGGCCACCATCACCAGCGTGTGGCCATCGTTGCCCCGCGCCAGATAACCCCAAACCAACACCATGGCCGTGCAAGGAGCGATCCCCAGAAGGATACAACCAGCCAGATAGCTGCGCCAGAGTGGGACTTCCAACACCTTGTCGCCATGTTCGTTCCGTACGACGCGCCCGGAACCGTACTCTTCGCCAACCTCCAGCTCCTCGCCAAGCGGCATTCTGACGTGATCGACCTCGTCCGGACCAATGAAGCCCAGAAAAAGCGTTCCCAGAAAAAACAATGCAATGCCGTACATGGTAAACGGCTTGATCGCCCAATTGATAAACAGAGTGAGGCCCACCGGCTGCATCGCCCTACCCGCCTTCAGCACTTCCGCAAAGTCGATCTTCACCATGATGGGATACATCATGAAGAACAAGCAAAGCGCAATGGGAATCGACACAACCGGTGCATCGTCAACATAGAGGGCCATCCCATCCAACGACCGCGCAACGCCAGGTGCCACCTTTCCGAGGACGATACCGCCTCCGATACAGAATGCGACCCAAATCGTAAGATATCGCTCGAAGAAACTGATGCCCTTACTAGGCTTGTTTGTGTTGGCGTCTGTATTCATCTTCATATCGGTTTCGTGAGAGGATTCGAGGAAGAAGCCTACAACTCCGCGACAAGCTCCTTCAGCTTCTCTAACGCCGGTCGTTTGACACAGTAGCAGACCCGTGGGCCGTCGATTTCTCCTTGGACCAGTCCTGCCTCCTTAAGGATCTTCAAATGCTGCGATACGGTGGATTGCGCGATCGGCAATGCGTCGACGAGATCGCCGCAAATACACACGTCGCGGCTCGCCAAGATACGAAAAATCCGTACGCGGACGGGATGCCCGAGAGCCTTCGCCAACGCGGCAAGTCGCTCGTCCTCCCGTCGCGTATCGGGCAGTTCCACTTGGACCGGCTGTCCCTTTGGAGTGCAGGGCTTGGTCGCCATGGTAATACCTTTATCGTAAATCGGCGATAAACGATAGCTACGGGTTCGTCTTTAGTCAAGGGGGTACGCTGCTTGAGCATGTGGCGTGTGTGCCGTCTCGGGGTGCTGCTATACTTGGGCTTGGGGGCAAGTGCGCTCGCCGGTGCTGTGGAGGAATTTGGGAATTGAACTGGCTGAATCTGCTTGGGATAGCCGTTGGTTTGGCGATGGACGCCTTTGCGGTGTCGGTCGCGGCTGGCTTAACGCTGGACTCCGTGACACCCCGTCATACTTTTCGTCTGGCCTTTCATTTCGGCCTTTTTCAGTGCGCGATGCCGATTCTTGGGTGGCTGGCGGGAAAGGAAGTGGCCACATACATCAGCGACTACGACCATTGGGTCGCATTTGCCCTGTTGGCGTTCGTCGGCGGAAAGATGTTGCTTGACGCGCGCGGCGACAGATCCAAGGTCAACAAGTCCGATCCGACCCGTGGTCTGATGCTTGTGACGCTGTCGGTGGCGACTAGCATTGATGCATTGGCCGTTGGGATGAGTATGGCCTTCATGCAAGTCTCTATGTGGATGCCGGCCGTTGTCATCGGGATCGTCGCGGCGGCGTTGAGCGGTGTGGGGATCACGTTCGGCAGTCGTTTCGGTTCACGGGTTGGGCGCTGGGCCGAAGCTCTTGGCGGTTGCGTTCTGTTGTTCATCGGCACGAGAATCCTCGTATCGCATGTCACTGCTTGATTCGGGCATGTGTTCGCAACCGTCCCGATCTCGCTTGGTCTTGCCTTTGCGGTGGCGGTGATCCCTACTCCTTGGGGCAGCATCCGCCGGACTTCCTCAGCTTGGCTGCACGGGCCGCGTCGGCTTTCAACTCGGGGACCTCATCGAAGCAGCAGGTCGCGCAATCCAGTAGCTTGCGGTGGAATTCGGATTTCGCGGGTGTCAGAGAATAGTGTATCCAGAGTCCGGATTTTCGCGCGACGACCAGCCCGGCCTTCCGTAGATGGCCAAGATGGCGTGACACGCGGGGCTGTGGCGCCTGCAAAACGGCGACAATGTCGTTGACACACGATTCGCCGCCCCGAAGAAGACTGAGAATCCTCAGCCTCGTTCGATCGCAGAATGCACGAAACATCAGATCAATGTCATCTGTTTCGTGCTCTTGCCTCTCCTGCTTCTTGGCGGTGCGTTTTGCAGCGGTCATGGGCGGCTGTTTCGTTGAATCTTGTCCGCGGCAACCAGACTTTGATTGCGATTTGGTAACGCAGGAATCGCGTTCTGTCAAGGTTGGCGTCGTTGTCATCTTCGTGCTCCGTTCCTGATGCGAGATCCGGCAAAGTAGGTCCCGCCTGCCGGGCGGGACCTGGAAGTGCGCAAGCTATCGACTGCGTTATTCCCGCTTCAGGTCCCGCTCGGCAAGCGGGACCTACCTCGCGTCAAGCGACGTGCAGTGTATGCTCGCCACGTTGGTCCTCCACGATCTTGCCTTCCGAGAGTTTTAGCTTGTGCTTCGCTCGCTCCGCGGCGCGAGGATCGTGTGTGACCATGGCGATAGTTCGCCCTTCGTCGTTAAACGCCTCGAAAAACCCGATCATCTGGTCTGCCGTTTCCGGGTCCAGGTTGCCCGTGGGTTCATCGGCCAGAATGACGGCAGGATCATTGGCCAACATCCGCGCTAGCGCGACTCGCTGCTGCTGACCCACGCTCAATTCCGCCGGCTTGTGGTCCAGTCGATCTCCCAGCCCGACGCGTTCCAGCAAGGCCGTTGCTCGCTCGTGCTGTTCCGCATCGTTGAGTCCCGACAGGTAAAGCGGTATCTGAACGTTTTCCAGAGCGGTCAGATAGGGGACCAGGTTGAAGGTCTGGAATACGAAACCGATGTTTCCCTTGCGCAACCGTGCGCGACCATTAGCGTTCAGGTCGTACAGGGACTGGTCCTTGAAAAGCACCTGGCCGGACGTCGGAGACAGCATGCCGCCGAGCATCAACAGCAGCGTGCTTTTGCCGCTGCCGCTGGGGCCAACGAACGATACGAAATCGCCTTCGGGGATATCCAGCGTCGCGCTATCTAATGCCATGACCGTTTGGCCACGGTGCTGATATGTCTTGGTGACGTCTTCCATTTTCAGCATGATCTATATCTCCTGGAGCGTGGCACAGGGATCGAGTCGGGCGGCGCGCCGAGCCGGGAAATAGCTCGCCAGCAAAGCAATACCGACCGAAATCACGATGGCCCACACGGCAAGGATGGGCATGGGAAGAACCGTTACGCCCGCCAGTCTGGGTCCGAGCGTTACTGCGAGGATGGTGCCGATAGCAAAACCGCCGACCCCACCTGCTAGTCCCAGCAGAAATGCCTTCACCAGGAAGAGACGCAGGATCAGGGAGGATTCGGCGCCCAAAGCCATTAACGTACCGACCTCGCGCCGTCGCTCGAACACGTTGGCGTACATGTAATTGGCAATGCCGGCACCGCCGACCACGACGATGATGACCACGAAAATGAGCGACAGGCGTTCCATCATGTGGTTGACCTTGGCCTGCGTTGCGACGACCTGGGCAACGGTCACCACTTTGGCATCCGGCAACAGCTTGTTGACGCCGTCGACTAGCCCGGCGGCGATTTCTTTGCAGCATCCCACGATCTCGATGCAACTCACGACCTGTTCCTTGCCCGACAGGTCTTGAACGGTGTGCAAGTGCG